>MKWU01001717.1_pt1 | contig 36380 bp, 29 predicted proteins | sample 809101 | NCBI WGS metagenome assembly MKWU01 (sample SAMN05860141, study PRJNA318959) | sponge metagenome | host: Aplysina aerophoba | place: Slovenia: Piran, Adriatic Sea, Gulf of Piran | collected 2013-05-07
GGCGAGGCCGCCGCGGCGTTGCCGTTCGGCGCCCCCGTCCGTCTGGCCGACCAGACGCTGCGGCAGGTGGTGCGCACCAGCATCGGCGGCTCCGAGGTGCGGGTCACCGTCAGCAACGTCTTCGGCACCGAGCCGCTGGCGATCGGCGCAGCGCACGTCGCACTGCGCGACGAGGGGGCGCGCATCGGCGATGGGGCGCCGCTCACCTTCAGGGGGAAGGCCTCGGTGACGATCGAGGGGGGCTCGACGGTGATGAGCGACCCGGTGGCGCTCGACGCGCCGGCGCTCGGCGACCTCGCAGTCGACCTCTACCTCCCCGGCGACACCTGGAGTACGACGTCGCCCGCCACCATCCACTCCACCGGCCTGACCACCAACTACGTCTCGTCGAGCGGCAACCACGCCGGTGCGAAGGAGCTGCCGGTCGAGTCGACGCTGCAGCAGTGGTTCTTCCTCACCCGCGTGGACGTGCGCAGCGCGACCGCGCCGGGGGCGGTCGTGACCCTCGGCGATTCGATCACCGACGGCACGGGCTCGACGCCCGACACCAACAGCCGCTGGCCGGACTTCCTGGCACGCCGGCTCGCGGAGGCCTACGGGGACCGCGCCCCCGCGGTCCTGAACGTCGGCATCGCCGGCAACCGCGTCCTGAGCGACAACCCCGGCTTCGAGTTCCTCCGACAGGCGGGCCTTCCCGTTCCCGAGTCGGACGGGCCCCCGAACCCGAACGCGATGTTCGGGCCCAAGGCGCTCTCCCGTCTCGACCGCGACGTGCTGCTCCAGCCCGGCGTCACCCACGTCATCGTGCTGGAGTCGATCAACGACATCGGCATGGCGTTCGGCGGCGACGAGCCGACGGCCGACGACCTGATCGCCGCCCACCGCACGCTCATCCAGCGCGCGCACGCACAGGGGCTGACCATCTACGGCGCCACCCTGACCCCGTTCGAGGGCGCGCTCTACTGGACGCCGGCCGGCGAGGCGAAACGGCAGGCGATGAACGCCTGGATGCGCACGAGCGGCGAGTACGACGCCGTGTTCGACTTCGACGCCGCGGTGCGCGACCCGGACGCGCCCAACAAGCTCCGGGCCGACTACCACCCCGGCGACTGGCTACACCCGAACGACGCCGGCTACGAGGCGATGGCCGCAGCGATCGACCTCTCGCTGTTCGACCCGGCGAAGCCGGGCCGGCCGGCCTCGCCGGCCCCCCGCACGGCCTGGGGCGATCCCGATCTCGGAGGCATCTGGGACTTCCGCACCATCACGCCGCTGGAGCGCCCCGAAGCGCTCGCAGACAAGGCGGTGCTGACGCCCGAGGAAGCGGCGGCGTTCGCGGAGCAGTCGATCGCCGGGCTCAACGCGGATCAGCGCCCCGACGACGCGGCGCAGGACGTCGAACGTGCCTACAACGACTTCTGGTGGGACTGGGGCGACTCGCTGACCGAGGACCTTCGCACTTCGCTCATCGTCGATCCTCCCGACGGGCGCATCCCCGCCCGCGTCGTCGGTATCGACGAGGCGGACCAGGCGCGGCGCGCCGGCTGGCACCAGCCGATTCGCGAGCGCGTAGTCTTCTACGGGCCGGCGCGGGGACCCGAGGACCCCGGCCTCTCGGGGCGCTGCACGCTCGGGCGCCCCGCCCGGGCGGGCGCGAGCCGATGGGCGAGCGCGTAGTCTTCTACGGGCCGGCGCGGGGACCCGAGGACCTCGGCCTCTCGGAGCGCTGCATGCTCGGCTTCAACGCCGGGCCGCCGCTGCTCCCGAGCGCCTACAACAACAACCTGCAGCTCTTCCAGACGCCGGACCACGTCGTCATCTTCAGCGAGATGGTCCACGACGCCCGTATCGTGCCGCTGTCGGACGAGCATCCCCACCTGCCGGAGTCGATCCGCCAGTGGATGGGCGACTCGCGCGGGCGCTGGGACGGCGACACGCTCGTCGTCGAGTCCACGAACTTCACCGACAAGACGGGGAGCTTCTACACGATCATCGACTCCTACGGGTCGGGCGAGACGCTGCGGCTCGAGGAGCGCTTCACGCGCGTCGACGCCGACACGCTGCTCTACTCGTTCACCGTCGACGACCCGGCGACCTTCACCCGGCCGATCACGGCCGAGATCCCGATGCAGCGGACCGACGCGCCGCTGTTCGAGTACGCCTGCCACGAGGGCAACTACGGCATGACCAACCTGCTCAACGGCGCCCGGGTGCAGGAGCGCGAAGCCGCCGCGGCCGAGGCTGGCGCCGAGGGGCGGTGACCCCGGCAATCCCCGTGACAGCAGATCAGCAAGGAGCCTTCCCGATGCACACATGGACCGACCGGCGCCTCGTCGCGCTGGCCGCGCTCGCGCTGGCCGGCACCCTCGCCGCCGCCCCCGCCGCGACGGCCCAGCTCGAGCGGGTCGTCGACCCCGACTGGACGATGCCCCGGACTCCTGACGGGCAGCCCGACCTGCAGGGCATGTGGGGCAACAAGACCCTGACGCCGATGGAACGGCCCGAGAACGTGGAGGGCCGCGCGTTCCTTACCGACGAGGAGATCGCGCGGATCAACCAGCAGCGCGTCGTCGACGAGCAGGCGCGGGACGAGGCCCCCGCGCAGCGCTACGAGGCCGGCGGCAACGTGGGCGGCTACGGCAGCTACTGGCTGGACGCGGGCGACACGGTGCTCTCGACCGGACAGACGTCGCTCATCGTCGACCCCCCGGACGGGCGCGCCCCGGTCAAGCAGTGGGCCCTCGACGCGAAGGCCTACAACCTGGCCCACAACGGCGACCACTACCGCCACATGAGCGTCTGGGATCGCTGCGTCTCGCGCGGCGTGCCCGGCTCGATGCTGCCGGCCGGCTACAACAACGCCTACCGCATCGTCCAGACGCCGGACCACATCGCGATCCAGCACGAGATGATCCACGACGTCCGGATCATTCCGCTCTCCGACAAGCCGTTCATCGACTCCGACATCCGGCAGTGGATGGGCGACTCGCGCGCCCACTGGGACGGCGACACGCTCGTCGTCGAGTCGCGGAACTTCCACAACCGCGGCTGGATCGCCTCGAGCGGCGCGGGGCGCCGGCTGAAGGGCATCCCGACCAGCAAGGCGCTCCACGTCGTCGAGCGCTTCCGCCGCGTCTCCGCGGGCACGATCCTCTGGACCGTGACGATCGACGACGCCAACGTCTATGACCGGCCGTGGACGATCTCGATGCCGCTCACGCAGGACCCGGACTACGTGATCTACGAGTACGCCTGCCACGAGGGCAACTGGGCCGTCCGCAACGCCCTCAGCGGGCAGCGCGTTGTCGACGCCCGCACGGCCGCCGCGACGAACGAGCAGTAGGGGCCCCGGCGAACGGACCTCTCTCCGAGCGGCGCGGGACATGGGACATTCCCGGTTCCGCGCCGCGGACTACCCGATCCCCCATTTCGGAACCACGCGCGCGGCTGCACCCGTACCTGTACGTTCGATCTCCGGACAGCCCGGGGTAGCTACTTCACGATCCTCACCTGACGCCTACGGTCCGGCGCGTCACCGCGCGTCGTTCGTGATGCGATAGAGCTTCGACTGCGTGCGCAGGAGCAGGCTCCCGCGGGCGATGGCGGGGGTCGCGAGCGCCATCTCGTCGAGGTCGTTCTCGCGCACGATGCGGAACTCCGGGCCCGCCTCCATCACGTAGGTGATGCCGTCCTCGCTCAAGGCGAAGACCCGGCCGTTGTAGGCCCAGGGCGAGGCGGTGAAGCCGTGCCCGGGCGCGATGCGGCGGCGGCCGTAGATCTCCTCGCCGGTGCGGGCGTCGTGGGCCAGCAGGAAGCCCCGGTCGAGCAACGTGTAGTAGTAGTCGCCGTAGACGACGGCAGAGGTGCTGTAGGTCCCGAGCAGCGGCTGGTACCAGGTGATGTAGTCGTTGGCGATCTCGTCCTCGCCGAGCGAGATGTCTCCCGAGGCGCCCGGGCGCACGGCGTAGACCGGCCGCGGGAAGCCCCCCGGATAGCCCGAGCTCAGATACAGCAGGCCGTGGGCGGTGAACGGCGTCGGCACGACGTTGACCGTCATCCCGCCGAGCTCCCAGAGCTCGTTGCCGTCGAGATCGTACGAGCGGATCCTCCGCCGGCCGGTCGTCACGATCTCGGTGCGGAGCTCGTTCTCCCAGACGAACGGCGTCGACCAGTTCTCGGTCTCGTCGCGCTCCACCCGCCAGATCTCCTCCCCGGTCGCGGTATCGAACGCGGCCAGGAACGAGCGGGTGGTGTTGTCGTTGACGAGGTAGAGCCGGCCGTCGTGGAGCGCGGGGGAGGCCGCGGTGCCGAACTCCTGCCCGCCGTTGAACGCGCCGACGTCGGCCGTCCAGACCGTCTCGCCGCTCAGGTTGAGGGCGGTAACCAGCCCGATGGCCCCGAAGTAGGCGTACACCCGCCGCCCGTCGGTCACCGGCGTCTCGGACGCGAAGCTGTTCTTGATGTGCTTGAGCTGGGGCGGGGCCAGGGCCTCCATCTCGCGCGCCCAGCGGATGCGGCCGGTCGCGAAGTCGATGTCGTAGACCATCCAGCGGTGCTCGGCCGTCGACCGGGTCTTGCCGAACTCGTCCCCGGGGTCGTAGAGGCCGGGCACCGGGGCACGCTCCTCGCCGGCGCTGATCGCGGACGTGACGAAGATGTGGTCGCCCGCCCGGGCGGGCGCTGCTGGGGGGGGGGAGAAGGGTGGGGCCCCCCGCCACGACCGGGGAGCTCCAGCCGAGCCCCGGAATCTCGACGGCCCAGGCGACGTTCTCGGTCGCGCCCCAGGTGTCGGGCAGCGCCGGGTCGTCGGCCACCGAACCCGCGGAGAAGCCGCGGAAGCCCGGCCACTCCGGGCCGCCCTGCGCCGCCGCGAGCGCCGGAACGGCCAGCGCGACCGCGGCGATCCGCGCCGCTCGGGCCATGCATGCGAACATCGTTGCCTCCCTCTCCGTCACCGCCGCCGCCCGCCGTCGTCGCTGGCGGAACGGCTGCGGTGGCTGCGCTCCGAACGTGCCGGAATGCTGTTATGGTAGACGCGTCGGGCGCCCCCGCGGGGCTTCGTCCGTCCGAGCCGCGCACCGCCCAGCCGGCGCGCGACCCGCGCCGGAGATCGCCCGGAGCAGCGCACGACACCGGAGGCACGATACCCGAAGGAGAGACAGCATGCTGAACCGCACTCCGATCCGCACGCTCGGGATGCTGGGCGGCCTCGCCACCGTCGCGCTCCTCGCCCTCGTTCCCGCTGCGGCCGCCGGCGCCGACGGGTTCGCCATCGTCGAACATCGCGACATCGATTACGTCCCCGGCAAGGACTACGCCGAGGACAAGGACAAGCTCGACGTCTTCATGCCGGAGGGCGTGGCGAACGCGCCGGTCGTCGTCTACTTCCACGGCGGCGCGCTGCAGGCCGGCACGAAGGCGATCGGCGAAGGCCTGGCCCGGCAGCTCGCGGCGCGCGGGATCGGGCTCGTGACGGCCAACTACCGGCTCTCCCCCGCCGTCATGCACCCCGCCCACATGGACGACGCCACCGCGGCGTTCGCCTGGACGAAGAAGCACATCGCGTCATACGGAGGCGACCCGGATCGGGTGTTCCTCTCGGGGCATTCCGCCGGCGCCTATCTGGCCGCACTCATGGCCCTCGACCCGTCGTACCTGGAGGCGCACGGCCTCGGGCTCTCCGACGTCCGCGGCGTCGTCCCGATCAGCCCGTTCCTGTACGTCGAAGACCCGGACGTCGCCCCGCGCCGGCCCAAGACCGTGTGGGGCACGGATCCGGAGGTGTGGCTCCAGGCGTCCGTGACGCCCTACGTCGGCGCCGGCAAGCCGCCGACGCTGCTCATCTACGCCGACGGCGACGACGCCTGGCGGCGCGAGCAGAACCAGCGGCTCGCGGCGGAGCTGAGCGCGAAGGGCAACAAGGCGATGGCGATCGAGATCGCCGACCGGACGCACGGCAGCGTCAACTCGAAGATGGCGGACGACGACGACCCCGGCATGATGAAGGTGGCCGAGTTCGTCGAGCGGCACTGAGGCGCCCGCGACCCGCGCGGCGGGGGCGGGACGGCACCCGCCCGCCGCGGTGCGTGGTCAATCGCGTTTCGCAAGCTCGCAAGGAGGTGTCCCGTGACTGACGTACGACTGCGGTTCGTCGCGACGGCCGCTCTGGCCGTCATCGTCCTGGCCGCCGGAGCGGCCGTTGCGCAGGAATCGACCGCGGAGGCCGGCACCGAGCCTGCCGATGACGCCGCCTGGACGGCGCCCCGCACGGCGTTCGGACATCCCGACCTGCAGGGGGTCTGGGCCAACAACAACGCCACGCCGCTCCAGCGCCCGGAGATTCTCGGGGACCGCGAGCGCCTGACGGACGAGGAGCTGGCCGCCATCCGGTCGCGCGCCGAGGAGCTCTTCGCGCTCGATGCCGACGACGCCGCCTTCGGCGACAGCGTCTTCACCGCGGCGCTGAACGAGGTGGAGAACTTCACGTCGCGCGACCGGGCCACCGGGAACTACAACCAGTTCTGGATGGTCGAGCGCGACTGGGACAACCGGACGTCGCTCATCGTCGATCCGCCGAACGGGCGGATCCCCGACCGGACGCAGGCGGCCCGGATGCGCGCCGAGTCGGCATCCATGAAGCGGCAACGGCACGCGGTCTGGACCGACGACCGCAGCCTCGGGGAGCGCTGCCAGAGCTTCGGCGCGCCTCGCCTGGGCGCCGGCTACAACAGCTACTACCAGCTCTTCCAGACGCCCGACCACATCGTCATCCTGATGGAGATGGCGCACGACGCGCGCATCATCCCGCTCGACGGCCGCCCGCACCTCGATGACGGCGTGCGGCAGTGGCTGGGCGACTCGCGCGGCTACTGGGACGGCGACACGCTGGTCGTGGAGACGCGCAACTACTCGCCCTTCGCGAACACCATGGGCGCGGCCGAGCACCTGGAGGTGACCGAGCGCTTCACCCGGACGAGCGCGGACGTCCTGCAGTACGAGGTCACGCTCAACGACCCGACCACGTGGGTCAGCCCCTGGACGGCGGTGATCCCGCTGCGAGCCAGCCAGGACGCGCTCTACGAGTACGCCTGTCACGAGGGCAACATCGGCATGGAGGGCATCCTGGCCGGCGCACGCCACCAGGAGGCCCAGGAGGCCGCCGCGGCCCACTGACGGCCGGCGGCGCGGTGACCGAGGGCGCGCCGGCGTCAGGCTGGCGCGCCCTCTCGGTGTACGGCGCGCGCAGCGGCCAGGCGCGCCGGACGGTCGGTCGTCGAGCCCCCCGCCCGAGCGCCGGCGCCCGGCGTCCGCGGCGGGCCGCAGGGCAGCCGGCCGAGCCGTCCTGGGGCCCCGCCACGCTCGGCGGGCCGTGATATTCTGCGGCAGATCCAGGCTCTACAGCTCAAGGAGAAACCGATGACGAACCGTCGTCCAGGTCACTTGCTGCACCAGGTCGCCGTCCTGGCCGTCGTCCTGCTCCTGCCGGTCTCCGCCGCGGCCCAGGACGCCGGCTACGAGATGCCCCGAACCGCCGCCGGCCATCCGGACCTGCAGGGCATCTGGGGCAACAACAGCATCACGCCCCTGGAGCGTCCCGACGCGTTGGCCGACCGCGACACGCTGACCGACGAGGAGCTGGCCCAGGTGGAAGAGACCGCCAACCGCCTCTTCGGGCAGGACGCCGGCGACGCCGCCTTCGGCGACCAGTTCTTCAACGTGGCGCTGACCAATCCCGACGCCTTCACCTCGTCCGACGGCGGGACCGGCAACTACAACCAGTTCTGGCTGGTGGAGCGCGACTTCAACGACCGGACTTCGCTCATCGTCGACCCGCCGAGCGGCAAGCTGCCGACGACGACCTCGGCCGCGCGGATGGCGGCGGCGACAGCGGCGGCGGGACGCGGGCGCCCGGCGGCCTGGACGGTCGACCGCGGCCTGAGCGAGCGCTGCATCACGTTCGGCCTGCCGAACCTGCTGGCGGGCTACAACAGCTACTACCACATCCTCCAGACCGCCGACCACGTGGTCATCGAGCAGGAGCTGATCCACACGACGCGCATCATCCCGCTCGACGGGCGGCCGCACGTCGCCGAGGACATCCGCCAGTGGCACGGCGATTCGCGCGGCTACTGGGACGGCGACAGCCTCGTCGTGGAGACGAGGAACTTCTCGCCGCAGAGCGACTTCCGGGGCTCGCGCGAGCACCTGCACCTGGTCGAGCGGTTCACGCGCGTCGGTCCGGACGAGATGCACTACCAGTTCACGGTCAACGACCCGACGACGTGGACCGAGCCGTGGACCGCAATGATCCCCTGGAAGCGCACCGACGAACCGCTCTTCGAGTACGCCTGCCACGAAGGGAACATCGGCATGGAGGGCATTCTCGCGGGCGCCCGCGCCGACGAGGCGAAGGCCGCCGGCCCGCGCTGACGCGCTCCGCGAGAGGGAAAGGCAGGGAATCCGATGCGAACGACGCTCGTGCTCGCGGCGGTTGGCGTCTGTCTCGCCGGCGGCGCCGTGCTCCCGTCCCAGACGGAAGGACCATGGACGGCGCCCCGTACCGCCTGGGACGTCCCCGACCTCCAGGGCATCTGGACCAACGCGACCCTGACGCCGATCGAGCGCCCCGCGGGGATGGCGGACAAGGACGTGCTCACGGCGGAGGAGGCGGCCGCGTTCGAGACCGACTCGGCCGAGCGCCGTGCCGCCTCCGACACCTTCATCCCGGGCAACGTCGGCGCCTACAACCAGTTCTGGATGGACGGCGGCAAGAACGTCACCGGCGACCGGCGCACGGCGCTGATCGTCGATCCGCCGAACGGCCGGATACCCTGGACGGACGCGGGCCGCGCCCGGCTCGCCGTCGACTCGACGAAGTACGGCGTGGGACCGTTCGACTCCTGGGAGGACGCCGACACCGGCGAGCGCTGCCTCACGGACGGGCTTCCCTTCGTACCGCTCCAGGGCTACAACATGAACTACCACGTCCTGCAGTCGCCGGGCTGGGTGGCGATCCTCAACGAGATGTTCCACGAGTGGCGGCTGATCCCGACCGACGGCCGCGCCCACGTTCCGGTGCACGTCGGGCAGTGGCTCGGTGACGCGCGCGGCCGCTGGGAGGGAGACACGCTCGTCGTCGAGACGACCGCCTTCGCCGACAAGGGGCACTACCTGTGGCGCGCGACGTGGCGGGCGGCGCGGCCCGGCCTGCGCCTCGTGGAACGCTTCACGCGCGTCGACGAGGAAACGCTCGACTACACGTTCACGATGACCGACCCGGACATGTTCACGCAGCCATGGACCGCCCTGGTTCCGATGACCACGAACCACGCGTCGCGCGGCGTCACGTCCGGCCCGATGTTCGAGTACGCCTGCCACGAGGGCAACTACGGCCTGCTCAACATCATGCGCGGCGCCCGTGCCGAGGAGGCCGCCCCATAGCGAGGAGCCGTCCCATCGCCGGTTCGCCTCTCGCTGCCATTCGAGTCACCGCCGTGCGCCGCGCACTGGCAGTCGCAATCGCCGCGTTCGGCGCGGCCCTGGTCGCCTGCGACCGGACCGCGCCGTCCGTTACGCGGCTCAACGTCGCGGAGCCGGCGCGCCCCGAGGCCCCGCTCGCGGTGTCGGTCGAGGTCAACACCGACGAACCGGCGCGGCGCCCCCCCCCACAGCCCGCCCCCCGGCGCCCCGCTGCCGGGGTCGGGCGAGGTCAACACCGCCGACCCGGCGCGGCTCGCCGTCGAGATCGCCGACGGTGCGCGGGTGGAGCGTCTGGATCTCGACGGCGAGCCGGGGACGGATCACCTCGTCCCGCTCCTTGGCCTGAGACCCGGGCGCACGCACGCCGTCACGTTCATCGCCACCGACGCCGCGGGCAACCAGGACCGGTCTCCGCCTCTGATCATAGAGACCGATCCCCTGCCCGACGACTTTCCGCCGCTGGAGGCTACCGTGAGCCGCCCGGAGCGGATGGAGCCGGGCTGGACGCTTCTCAACGCCTACCGGTGGGGCGAGGAGGGCAACGACCAGAGCTTCGGTCTCCTGGTTGCGGTGGATGCGTCGGGGGAGGTCGTCTGGTACTACCGGGCCGACCACTCGATCATGCAGGCGATCCCGCTCGCGAACGGCAACCTGCTCTACATGGGGTCCCTGGACGGCATCTGGGGCGTCCTCGTCGAGATCGACGTCCTCGGCAACGTCGTGCGCCGCTGGCACTCCCGCGCGGCCGCGGACCACGCGCCTGCGGGGAGCATCCTCGTCGACACGGACTCGCTGCACCACGACGTCGTCGAGCTGCCGTCGGGGAACCTGGTGGCGCTGGGCTCGGAAGTCCGCACGTTCGACGACTACCCCACGAGCGACGAGGATCCGGACGCGCCACGCGAGACGCAGGACGTGGTCGGGGACGTCATCGTCGAGTTCGCGCCCGACGGGACGGTCGTGGCGCAGTGGTCGCTCCTGGACGCCTTCGATCCGTACCGCATCAGCTACGACTCGCTCGGCACGGGCTTCTGGGAGGACACCTACCTGGCCCTCGGCCACCCGACCGGCGAGGCGGCCGACTGGGCGCACGCCAACGCGCTGGCCCACGATCCGGCCGACGACACGTTCGTCGTCTCCCTGCGGCACCAGGACGCGCAGGTCAAGGTGGATCGCACGGGCGCCGCCCGGTGGATCCTCGGACCGCACGGCGGGTGGAACGAGCCGTGGCGCGACCGGCTCCTGAAACCGCAGGGCGACCTGGAATGGCCGTACCACGGCCACGGGGTCGAGGTCACGCCCGCGGGCACGATCCTCCTGTTCGACAACGGCAACAACCGCGCCCTGCCGTTCGACGAGCGGATGCCGTCCGAAGACTCCTACAGCCGGGCCGTCGAGTTCGCGGTCGACGAGCAGGCGCTGACCGTCCGCCAGGCGTGGGCGTACCCGGCACCCGGCGGGGAGCCGTTCTACTCGTCGTTCCTGAGCGACGCCGACTGGCTGCCCGAGACGGGGAACGTCCTCATCACCGACGGCGCCCGGACCCGCCCGGTCGAGACGGCGGACGGCGAGACGGCGGACCGGCGCTGGGCGCGTATCGTCGAGGTGACGCGCGACGAGGCGGCGGAGGTCGTGTTCGAGCTCGTGATCGACGACGAGGACGAGTCGCCGGTCGGATGGCACGTCTACCGCGCCGGACGGTGGACGCCGGCGCTGACGGCCGCGGCGCCGGCGGCAGTCGAAGTACCGTAGACGCGCGGGTGCCGCCGGTGGCGGACACTCCTGACTCCCGTTCCCTTCGTGCGGTATGGATCCCGGTCATGCACACTGAACCCGGCACGCCCACCGCGCGCCGGGCTCGCCCCTGACCCGCCGCGCCTTCCTCGGCGCCACGGTCGCCTCGACGGCCATCGCCCCGGTGCTGGCGGCCCAGCAGACCGACATCCCGCCCTACGAGCCGCGGGACTGGTCGGGACGGTCGCCGCTGCCCTACCCGGACCCGGACATCATCGCCCTCGACCCGCGGTTCCGGCCCTATATCCTCTTCAACACGCCGATCCGCCGCCACTACACCGGCACGTTGTGGGCGGAGGGGCCGGCGTGGAACGGCAGCGGCCGCTACCTCGTCTGGAGCGACATCCCCAATAACCGCCAGATGCGCTGGCTGGAGGAAGACGGCCATGTCAGCGTGTTCCGGCAACCGTCCGGACACAGCAACGGCAACACGTTCGACCACTCCGGACGCCAGCTCTCGTGCGAGCACGGCGGGCGGCGCGTGGCGCGCTACGAGCACTCGGGCGCGGTGACGGTCGTTGCCGACCGCTACGACGGCAGGCGCCTGAACTCCCCCAACGACGTCGTCGTCCATCCCGACGGCAGCATCTGGTTCACGGACCCGCCGTACGGCATCCGCGGCAACTACGAGGGCCGGCCGGCAGAGGCAGAGCTGCCGCTGTCCGTCTACCGCGTCGACGGCGCGACCGGGGCGATTGCGCGGGTCACCGACGAGATCGGCGCGCCCAATGGCCTCTGCTTCTCCCCCGACTACGGCCGCCTGTACGTCGCCGACACCGGGAGCGGCCGCAACGTGAAGGTGTGGGACGTCGACGGCGAACGACTGGTGAACGGGCGGGAGTTCGTGCGCCTCTCGATGCCCGGCGACTCCGAGGCGCTCGCGGTGGCGGACGGCATGCGCTGCGACGTCGACGGCAACGTTTGGGCCGGTGCCGCGCCGGGCGTCCAGGTGATCGCACCCGACGGCGAGCCGATCGGCATCATCCGCCTGCCGGAGCGCTGCGCCAACGTCTGCTTCGGGGGGAACCGGCGGAACCGGCTCTTCATGACGGCCAGCCAGTCGCTTTTCTCCGTCTACGTCGGGACGCAGGGCGCAGGCATCGCCTGACGACCCGCGCCATCGCCCCGCTTGCCCGCTGCGCGGCTCGAGCCGCGCAGCGGAGCGCCCCGACCGGCGCCCCCGCCCCGGAGATTCGCCGGAGCGAGACTCCCGCGTCGGCGAGTTCCTGCCGGCCTCGGGTCCGCGAGCCTCCGGGAACGGCAGGGCTCGTCCGTGGGGTGGCCGGTGGCTATAATCCGTCCACGTCTCAGGAGGTCCGCCATGATGCCGCGTCCGATGACCACCGCCTTCGCCTGCACCGTCGTCCCGCTCGCCCTCCTTGTCGCCGCCGTGCCGGCCGGCGCGCAGGACGAAGCGTTCACGCCCGTCACCGACGCGGTCCTGCAGGACCCGGACCCGGCCGACTGGCTGAGCTGGAGGCGCACGCTCGACGGCTGGGGCTACAGCCCGCTGGAGGGGGTCACGCGCGACAACGTCGGCGACCTGCAGTTGGCCTGGTCCTGGGGGCTGGAGCCGGGCGTGTCGCAGACGACGCCGGTCGTCTACGACGGCATCATGTACATCGCCAACCCCGGCAACGTCGTGCAGGCCCTCGACGCGGCCACGGGCGACTTCCTCTGGGAGTACCGCCGGGAGATGGACGAGCGGCTGCGGCCCGCGGCGCAGTTGCGGAGCCTCGCCATCTACGAGGACCTCATCATCCTGAATACCGTCGACGCGCACATCGTCGGCCTCGACGCCCGCACCGGCGAGGTGCGCTGGGACACCGACGTCGCCCCCGACCACGACGGCTACGGCTTCTCGAGCGGACCGGTCATCGCCGACGGGACGGTCGTCGCGGGTCTCCGCGGCTGCGAGCGCTTCCGCGAGGACACCTGCTACATCGTAGGCGTCGACGGACGGACCGGGCGCCTCGTATGGCGCACCTCGACCATCGCCCGGCCGGGCGAGCGCGGCGGCGACACCTGGGGCGACCTGCCGCTCCTGTTCCGCGCCGGCAGCGACGCCTGGATTCCCGGCAGCTACGACCCGGTCAACCGGCTCATCTTCTACGGCACCGCACAGGCGAAGCCGTGGTCGCGGGACGCGCGCGGGACGGACGGCGACGCCCTCTACAGCAACTCGACGCTGGCGCTCGACCCGGAGACCGGCGAGATGAAGTGGTTCTTCCAGCACATCCCGGGCGACAGCCACGACATGGACGAGACGTTCGAGCGGATCCTGATCGACTACGACGGCAAGCAGTCGGTCTTCAGCATGGGCAAGCTGGCCATCCTGTGGGAGCTCGACCGCGCCACCGGGGCGTACGTCAACGCCGTCGACCTCGGCTACCAGAACCTCGCCGACGTGAACACGGAGACCGGCGAGTTCACCTACCGCGAGGGAATGGTGTCGGCCGTGGGCGAAGAGCTTTTCTTCTGCCCCAGCACCGGCGGCTTCAAGAGCCTGCGGGCGATGTCGTACCACCCGGACACCGGCGCCCTCTACGTGCCGCTCAACCTGCAATGCGAGACCGCCGCCTTCGGGCCGGTCGAGCTGCGGGCCGGCGGCGGCGGCACGGGCGGCGTCCGCGGGCGCCTGAACCACTTCCACCCCGACGCCCCCGACGTGCTCGGCGAGTTCCAGGCCCTCGACATCCGGACCGGCGAGACGCTCTGGAAGCACCGCCGCCGCGCGCCCTACAACACGGCGGCGCTCACGACCGCGGGCGGCCTCGTCTTCATCGGCGACTGGGAGCGTTACGTCTTCGCCTACGACGCCGCGAGCGGCGAGGAGCTCTGGCAGAGCCGCCTGACGACGATGGCCAACGGCTACCCGATCACCTACGCCGTCGACGGCAAGCAGTACGTCGCCTTCGGCGCCGGCGGCCCGCTCGGCGGCTCGAGCTGGACCAGCATCATCCCGGCCGACCTGATCCCCGAGATGCGCAACCCCCGGGCCGGGAACGCCGTCTTCGTCTTCGCGTTGCCTTGAGGCTGCAGCGGGGCGCTGCTCGCGGCCGCAACGGCTGCGATGCGGGTGGGGCCGTCAGGCCACGCGAGCCAGCCGCCGCAGACGCTCGGCGGCCGCCCCGAGGGTCGCCCGGCTGCGGCAGAAGGCGAAGCGCAGGTACCGCGCCCCCTCCGCACTCCGCCCGTAGAAGTTGTCCCCGGGGACCGCAGCCACGCCTGCATCCTCGATCAGACGGACCGCGGCCGCCATCGGCGCCAGGTGCCCGATGCTCGGCACGCCGCGGTAGTCGGCGAACAGGTAGTAGGCGCCGCGCGGCTCCGTGAGGCGGAAGCCGGCGCCGCGCAGCGCCCCGCCCAGGAGCGCCCGCTTCGCCGCAAAGCCGTCCGCCAGACTACGGAAGAACTCCGCGGGCATGTCCAGCAGGGTGACGGCTGCCTTCTGCAGCGGCGTCGGCGCCTGGATCACCAGGGTGTCGTGTACTGCGCGAATCGCCGGCGTCAGGTGCGGCGGCGCCAGCACCCAGCCCACCCGCCAGCCCGTGGCGTTCGCGGTCTTCGAGATCGAGTTGACGACGACCGTCCGCTCGCGCATGCCGTCGAGCGTGGCGAGCGAGCGGTGCCGCGCGCCGTCGAAGACGACGTGCTCGTAGATCTCGTCAGTGATGACGACGAGATCGTGGGCGTGCGCTACATCGGCGATCGACGCAAGCTCCGCCGGCTCGAACACCTTCCCCGTCGGGTTGTGGGGGGTGTTGAGGACGAGGAACCGGGCGCCGTCGGCCGCGCGCCGCACCTCGTCCGGATCCAGGTGCCAGCCCGACCCGTCCGCGGCCTCGCGCAGCGTCACGAACCGCGGCGTCAGCCCGAAGACCTCCGCCTGCGCGGGGTACATCTCGTGGAACGGCTCCATCACGACGAGGCCGTCTCCCGGGCGCCCGAGCGCGGCGAGCGTGGCGGCCAGCCCCTCGGTAGAGCCGAGCACGACCGTCGTCTCCGTTTCCGGGTCGGGCTCGAAGCCGCTCCAGAGCGCCGTGTAGCGGGCGATGGCGCGCCGCAGCTCCGGCAGCCCGAACGGGTAGGAGTACTGGTTCAGCTCGTCGGGTGTTCCCTGCAGGAGGCGCAACGCGTCACCCAGCCGCGCCGCCGGGTCGGTGCCGACCTGCGGCCCGCCGGCCGTCGCGGGCGCGGCGCCCGGGATCGAAGGGTGAGCGCCCAGCCCAGCCGCCGTGACCTGCTCGAGCCGACGGATGCCCGCGTCACTGCCGCCGAGCAACGCCGCGATCGCTCCCCAGACCAACGGGTAGGCCGGCGGCTCGTCGGTGAATCCCTGTGCGAGGTTGATGGCACCGTGCTCGTTCGCGAGCCGCGTCATCCGCCGTATGACCGATTCGCTGAGGGGCATCGGCGGCCATTCTACGGCGCGGCTTTGCCGGCCAACGTTCATCGAGTAACGCACGGGCTCCGCGGGTCGGCAGAGGCAGCCGGCCGACCGCCGGGTGGCGCGGCGGCCGCGGCGGCTCAAGCGCGTGGCCGTAGCGCCGCCTGCGGGGCGCGCCGGGTTGATCCGGCCGGCCCACAGGAACGGATAGCGAGGATCGGCGTGCGGAAGCCAAGCCTGATCAAGTGGAGGGCGACGCCGCCAGAGCGTTCGCCAAGCTTCGTACCAGCCGCGGGTCCGGATCGTCCCGACACCTCATCGAATCGGCTTCACGCCACCCTTTCGACCCAGGCCGTAGCCGACCCGGAAGACGTCCGGGATGTTGACGCGCCCGTCGCGCATGCGGAAGAAGATACCCAGCGACTCCAGTGCCTCCCGAACGCCATCCGCACCCCGGTCGATTCGGCGAGGCGGCAACTTGACCTCGTCCTCGTCCGCCTCCTCGACCAGTCGGTCCACAACTCGGCTGGTCTGCCACCTCTCCGCGATCTCCTCGAACCGGCACGGGACGACCATCCGCTCGAGCGGCGCCGGGTGGTCACCGTGGTGCGTACCCTCGGGAAGTGCGCGCAGCGCGGCGCGGGCCGCTTCGGCGGCGATGACACTCGTCATCCCGCATCTCCGCCACCGCCGATACCGACGAGCGTGTCGAACTGCATCAGGAACGAGCCGTACGCCTGCGCCAAGGCCGGCTCCTCGCGGGGGAGATCCTGCAGCGAGGCTCCCGCAGCCAGACCGCGATTCCGCAGTATGGGAACAGGGTGATGGGGAGCCTCGTCGTCATCCAGGTCAAACGAGAATGTGTCGGCGGCTTCCCCGACCGGCGACACCTCGTCGTACAGCGTCCGGAAGAGATCCCAAGATCGTTCGCGAAAGCCTCTCAGGTACTGCGCCGTGTCGATCTCGGGCGTCAACGCCGACACCATCGACAGGCGCTCCCGGATTCCAGTCGCCAGACCGTAGCGCTCCCAATGTCGGAACACAATGCCATAGTCGGTCCACGTGCTGTCGGAGTCGGTGGCAGGAGGACGTGAGCATCGAGGTCGGTCACCGTGGCCGCGGCGATGTCGTGCAACCCGCTGCGGCTCTCCACGATGATCGTGGTCGGACCATGATCCGCCTCCAGTCGAGACAACAGGCGCTCAAGCCGTGCAGACCACGTGCCCCCGGAATCCATGTAGACCCGACCGAGCTTCGCCAGATACTCGCCGGGGTTGCGGCCGTGAGCAGATCGTGCCGGCGGTGGAACTCCAAGCCCGCCACAAACTCCGCCGAGCACGCCAGGGAACTCCCCGTGCACCCGGCGCCCGTGACGTTCAGCGACAGACCACCGGATACCTCCTCCTCGGCGGGCCGCGGCCGGCGGCGCCGGCCGGCCGAGGAGCTCGGATGCAACGCGACGCCGCTACTCGATGGCCTCGTAGACGAGGGTCTGGAACTCGCGCTCGATGTCGTAGGCGGCGAACTCCACGAACTGGGTCCAGACCATGGCGACGAGCTCCGCCTCGGGGTCGATCCAGAAGAACGTGTTGGCGGCGCCGGCCCAGCGGTAGACGCCGTTGTGGTCCGGCTCCGGCGAGGAATCGGCGTCCATCATGACGGCGAACCCGAGCCCGAAACCGTAACCGGGGCTCAGGAACGTCCCGAGCTCGACCGGGCCCAGGGCGTCCGGCAGGCGGTTCATGCGCATCTTCGCGACCGTCTCCGGGGCGAGGAGGCGGACGTCGTTCAGGCTGCCCCCGTCGAGCAGCATCTGGGCGAACCGGATGTAGTCGGACGCCGTCGAGGTCAGGCCGCCGCCGCCCGACGGGAAGTTCGGCGGGCTGGTGTACTCGCCCTCCGTCGGGGAATCGGCGATGACGAGCGCATCGCCGGCCTTCGCGTAGTTGGCCATGAAGCGGCCGCGCTTCTCTTCGGCGACCCAGAACGCGGTGTCGTCCATGTCGAGCGGATCGAGGATGCGCTCCTTGACGAACGCGTCGAAGGGCTGCCCGGAAGCGACCTCGACGATGCGGCCCAGGATGTCGGTCGAGACGCTGTAGTTCCAGCGGGTGCCGGGGTCCGCGATGAGCGGGAGCTCCGCCACCCGGCGGGCGAAGTCGTCGAGGCCCTCGGCGCCGGCGAGCGGGTTCGCCTCGACGTAGAGGGCGTCGACGGTCGAGTCGCCGAAGAAGCCGTAGCTCAGGCCCGACGTGTGCGTCAGCAGGTGCTCGACCGTGATCGGGCCGCCCGCCGCCACGCGCTCCCCGACGGCCAGGACCTCGACGCCGGCGAACTCGGGCACGAACTTCGACAGCGGGTCGTCGAGGTCGACCTTGCCCTCCTCGACCAGGATCATCGTCGCGACGCTGGTCACCGGCTTGGTCATCGAGTAGATGCGGAAGATGTCGTCCCGCTCCAGCGGGTCGCCGCTGGCCGTGTCGCGGGTGCCGACCGCCTCCCAGTGGACGACCTGCCCGCGGCGCGCCACCATGGTCATCACGGCGGCCAGCCGGCCGTCGTCGACGTAGGCCTGCATCGCCGGCGCGATGCGCGCCAGCACGTCCGCCGACATCCCCACCGTGCCGGGGCTCGCGACCGGAAGCCCCGCGTCTTCCCCGGCGTCGTCCGGCGCCGTCGACTGCGCGAGCGCTGCCGGCGCGAGCGCCGCTGCGAGCACGGCTGCCCCGACGAACCCGAGCGTGAACCCTGTGGATTGACGAATCATTGACACATTCCTCCTTCTTCCTCGCGACCCTTGATCCGTTCGTTCGACTTGGAACCCAGCTCCGGCACTGAACGGGCGTGCCCGACGGAGCGGTCGGGAAGGCTTCCTCGCGACCCGTGTGCGGCCCGCGAGCCTCCCCTCACGGATCACCGATCTGCCTGCGCATCGTACCCCCTGTCGGCACGCGTGCGCCAAGCGCCACGCCGACGACGCCCAGTAAGCCGCACACCGTGTCCCGACGAAAGGGCGCCACGCGCCGGTAGCGCTGGCAGGCTGAAACTTGTGTCGAAAGTCGTGGAACCGCCAATACGTCGAAAGGGCGCCACGCGCCGGTAGCGCTGGCAGGCCGTGCAGCGAGAGCCGGCCGGAGTCGCCCGCCGTCGAAGGAGGGCGCCACGGTGCCGGTGGCGCCGGCCGCCTCGGGTGGGCTGCTGCGCGGCCCGCCTGTCGACCGGGGTGCGCCCGTGCGATGATGGGTAGCAGGAACTCGACCGCACCCCGCCGCCCGCGCGACGCGGCGGCGAGGCGCCGGTCCACGTATGGAGGCTCTCAGATGAAGCGGATCAAGCCCGCCCTCGACAACCCGGCCGCCCTCGCGCTCGCCCTGCTCTGCCTCGTGCCCCTGGCCATCGGCTCGCCCGCGGCCCAGTCCGACGACGACGCAATCGCCACCGCGCTCATGGCGGCACCGCCCGCCCTGGCCGGCAGCGCGATGGTGATCCGGCTCGACGACGCCGGCGACTACGAAGTGCTGCGCGAAGGCGACAACGACCTCGTCTGCTGGGACCTCTCCGACCAGCCGAACATGTCGTTCAGCGTCCAGTGCACCAGTGTCGGCAACCTCGCCCGCATCAAGCAGAACCGCGCCTGGGCGATGTCCGGCCAGAGCGCCGAGGAGATCCGCGCGCTGCAGGACGCCGCCGAGGCGGACGGCACGCGCGAGGTCTCGGTGTACGGCAGCATGTACTACACCGTGGCCGGCGCCGACGCGGACTCGGCCAACCTGCACATGACCATCGCCGTCCCGTTCGCCACCGGCGAATCGCTCGGCCTGCCCGAGGAGGGAAGCTACACGCGCGCCGGCACATGGCTGATGCAGGCCGGGACTTCTGCGGCCCACATCATGCTGCCGGGACGGTAAGCCCAGCCGCGGACTTCGCCCGCGCCCGCGTCGCTTCGTACACCGCCGTCCGGTCCGCCCGCTTGCGAACCGGGTGGCGGCGTCCGCGCGCGCGCCAATAGGCCGGAGCCGCGAGCTCGCCCCAGACTCTGACGGAGGTCACCCGATGAAGCGGATCGCACTCGTCCTCGCGCTCGCCTCGCTGTCCTGGACGGCGGTGCTGGCGCAACCGGCCGGCGGTGACGACAACTGGCCGCACTTCCGCGGACCCACCATGAACGCCGCCGTCGCCGACAACCCGAATCTGCCCGAGACGTGGAGCACGACCGAGAACGTCGAGTGGGCGACCGAGATCCCGGGCCTCGGCTGGTCGAGCCCCGTGGTCTGGGGCGACCGGGTCTTCCTGACGACGGTGACGGCCGGCGGCGACTTCGAGCAGCCCAAGCCCGGTCTGTACGCACCGCGCGGGCGGCCGGACCCGCCGCCGATCGACCACGACTGGCTGGTCTACTGCCTCGACCTGGAGACGGGCGACGTCCAGTGGCAGCGTTCGGTCAGCACCGGGGTGCCGTCGTTCCCGAGGCACCAGAAGAGCACCTACGCGTCCGAGACTCCGACGACGGACGGCAAGCACGTCTACGTGCGCTTCGGCGACCTCGGCACCTATGCGTTCGACATGGACGGCAACCAGGTCTGGAGCGCGCTGACGCCGTACCGCCGCACCCGGTCGGAATGGGGCGCGGCATCCTCCCCCGTCGTCTACGGCGACATGCTGATCATCCTCTACGACAACGAGGAGGAATCGTGGATCGCCACGCTCGACAAGCGGACGGGCGAGGAGATCTGGCGCCGGTCGCGCGACGAGGTCTCCACCTGGGCCACGCCCTTCGTCTGGGAGAACGACCTGCGCACGGAGATCGTCACCTCGGGCGTGAACCGCATCCGCTCCTACGACCTCGACGGGAACGTGCTGTGGGAGATGGATGGTCGCATGTCGTGGGCGGCCATCCCGACGCCGTTCGCGGCTCATGGTCGGGTCTACGTCAACTCCGGCTACTTCGGGGACAACCACCGGCCGGCCTACGCCATCCAGCCGGGCGCAAGCGGCGACATCACTCTGGCCGACGGGGCGTCATCGAACGACTACGTCGCCTGGTACCAACCCCGGGCCGGCAACTACAACACCTCGCCGCTCATCTACGGTGACGTCTACTACAGCCTGCTCGACCGCGGTTTCTTCGAGGCCTACGACGCGCTGACCGGCGAGCCGGTCTACCCGCGCCGGCGGATCCAGGTGGGGGCCAGCTTCACCTCGTCGCCGTGGGCCTACAACGGCAAGGTCTTCGCGCTGAGCGAGCAGGGCGACACCTACGTGATTCGCGCGGGCCAGGACTACGAGGTCCTCGGCGTCAACAGCCTCGACGAGATGGCGATGGCTTCGCCGGCCATCGTCGGCGACCGACTGCTGATTCGCACGGCCACCAGGTTGTACAGCATCCGGAAGCCGGCCGGGCAAGCCCAGAACTGACGGCGTGGCCAGGATCTCACGGCGGGCGCTGCTCGGCGGCCTGTTGGCGCCGGCGGCGCTCGCCGCACCCGCCCGCGCGCAGGCGGCGGACGCGATCGTGCATGGATCGCCGCAGTCGCTCGCCGACGATGCCGTCACGCACGACTGGCCCTTCTTCCTCGGTCCCACCCACGACGCGGTCTCGACCGAGACCCGCCTGAGCCGGACGCTCCCACCCCCGCTCGTCTGGGAGCTCGCCAAGGGAAGCGGGTACGCCTCGCCGGCCGTCGTCGGCGATCGACTGGTCTTCCTGCACCGCGTCGGCGACCACGAGATCGTCGACTGCCTGCACCCCGAGACCGGCGCCCAGCAGTGGCGTTTTCGCTACCCCAGCGACTACGAGGACCGCTACGGCTACAACAACGGCCCGCGGTCGAGCCCGGTCATCGACCCGTCTGCGGGACGCGTCTACGCGATGGGCGCCGAAGCCGTCCTGCACTGCCTGTCCCTGGCGTCGGGCGACGTCGTCTGGCGCCGTGACCTGCAGCGCGATTTCGGCGTGCGCCAGGACTTCTTCGGCGTGTCGGCGACACCCCTGATCGAAGGCGATCTGCTGATCGTCAATGCCGGCGCCCCCGACGGCGGCTGCGTCATCGCCTTCGACGCGGCCAGCGGCCGCGAGGTCTGGCGGGCCGGCACCTGGGGCCCGAGCTACGCCTCGCCGGTCCCCGGCGTCGTCCATGGCGCGCGGCGGGTGTTCGTCTTCGCAGGGGGCGAATCGAGTCCCCCGACCGGGGGGTTGCTCTCGATAGACCCGGCGAATGGCGCCATCGACTTCGAGTTCCCGTTCCGCAGCCGGACCTACGAGTCGGTCAACGCGTCATGCCCGGTCGTGTTCGACGACCGGGTGTTCATCTCGGCCAGCTACCGCACGGGCGGGGCGCTCGTCGCGGTGCGGCCGGACTTCACGCACGAGGTGCTCTGGACGACGCGCGAGTTCGCCCTCCACTACAACACCCCCATCCACCGCGACGGCTATCTCTACGGCTTCGACGGGCGCAACATGGGCGACTCGTCGCTCGCGTGCGTCGACGCGTCGAGCGGGCAGGTGGTCTGGCGCGAGGCGCCGACGTGGACGGAGACCTTCGAGATCGGCGGGCGGCGCGGCCAGCAGATCCTGGGCACGGCGCGCGGCTCTCTTCTCGCGGCGGACGGGCAGTTCCTCTGCCTCGGCGAGCTGGGCCACCTGCTGTGGATGGACCTGACGCCCCAGGGCTACCGGGAGATCTCGCGGGCCTGGCTCGTCGCGGCCCGCGAGTCGTGGGCGCTCCCGGTGCTCAGCCGGGGTCTTCTCTACGTCGTTCAGAACAGCCGCGACCTCATCCGTGGGACGCCGCCGCGGCTGCTCTGCTACGACCTCCGAGCCTGACCCCTCTACCGCACCTCGTCGACGCGCTGCGTGTCCAGCCGGCGCGCACCGGCCATGATGCCGTGCATGCCGATGTTCCCCTCGTGGCAGGCGTACTCGAAGAGCGGGCCGTCGGTCCGCCGCAGCGGCATCATCATCGTCCACGGACGGGTGTAGTTGTTCGGGTCCTCGACCGTGAACTCGTACATCACGGTGTCGGGATCGACGCGCCGGAAGCGCTCGACGAGCTGCGTGTCGCGGCTCGACCCGCGCAGGCTGGTCTCGGTGTGGAAGTTCGTCGTCTCGACGACCAGCGTCTCCCCCTCCCAGCGCCCACGGGAATCGCCCGCCCACTGCCGCAGCGTGCCGTGCGGCCGTCCGTCGAGCGGGATGATGCGCGCGTTGTGGACCATCTCGTTGAAGATGACGACGTAGCCGGGGATCTGCAGGATCTGGACGTTGTTGTTGTAGGAGCCGGCCGTCATCGGCGGCCCGGAGTTGAACCCGAGGATGCAGCGGTCCGACAGGCTGCGGTCGGTGTAGTGGTCCGCGAATCCATTCCGCAGGTTCAGGCGGCGCAGCGCCCGCGCCTCGCGCGCCCCCGGCGTGTAGGGAATGCGGCCGTCCGGCGGATCGACGATCAGCGACGTCCGCTTGTCGGCCGTCAGCTCGACGCCCCGCTCGTACCAGAACTCGTTGTAGGAGAGCACGCCGCCTTCCGCCCGCGGCTGGTAGCCGGCGCTCGGCGCGCCCGACTCCGGGTCGAACAGGTCGCGGTTGAGGCGCGTCCGCTCCGACGCCTCGAAGGCCGCAGCTTCCTCGAGCGACAGCCGATCCTGACCGGCGAGCGCCGCGGGCCGCTCGAGCGGCGTCAGCGTGCGGAAGGTGAAGGTGCCCGAGATGTGCGGCTGGCCGTCGGGCGTGCGCATCGGCTCGTCCGCCGCGCCGGGCTGCGCCGAGGCCGGAAGCGCCGTCATCGAGGCGACCAGGAACGCCGCGACGGTAACGCCGTTCAATCGGTCACGCATGGGTGAAGCCTCCACGGAGTGGAATCGAGTCAGGATGGGGTTGATCCGGTGATCCTACCGCGTGCACCCGGCCCGGTCCAACGGGGGCCCCTACGGCGGATCGCAGTGCAGCGTGAAGCCGCCGCCCGGATGCACCGTCCGCGAGCACTCGAACTCCGAGCCTCGAGGCTCGAAGAACAGGCTGGCCAGGAACAACAGGACGATTCCAACCACGAGGATCACGAGCGACGGAATCAGCGAGAGCTTCATGGCTCATCCGTGCATGCTCGCACGGCTTCCGCGGAGCCGCCTCACGGAGTCGCCCGCAGGGCGCCGACGGCGAGCGCCGCCCACCCGGCGAGGAAGCAGACGCCGCCGATGGGCGTGACGGCGCCCCACCAGCGGACCCCGCTGATGGCCAGGATGTAGAGGCTGCCGGAGAAGACGACGATCCCGGCCGCGAAGAGCCAGCCTGCGGCCCCGATCCAGGCGCTCGGCCAGCGGGCGGCGGCCCAGGCGACGGCGAGGACGGCGAGGCCGTGGATGAGGTGGTAGCGCACGCCGGTCTCGAACACGGCCAGCATGTCGGCCGTCACCCGGTCGCGCAACCCGTGGGCGCCGAACGCGCCGACGAGCACGCCGAGACCGCTCAGCACCGCCCCCGCCGCGAACCATCCGGCCACCATCGCTGCCTCCTCTTCGTCGCGCCGACCGTCCCGTCGCGCCGGTTCGTCTTCATCGCGCCGGTTCGTCGCGCCGGCCGTCCTCACCGCAACCGGCCGCACCGCTCACTCCGCCGCGCCGATGCGATACAGCTTCGAGGCGGTCCGCAGGATCAGGTTGCCGTGCGCCACCGCGGGGGTGGCCATCGACATCTCGTTCAGCGAGTTCCGCCCCAGCACCGCGAACTCCGGCCCCGCCTGGATGACGAACGTGTCGCCGTCCTCGCTCATGGCGAAGATCTTCCCGTTGTAGGCCCACGGCGACGCCGTGAACAGCGTGCCCGCCGTGATGCGCGCCCGCGGGTAGACCTCGCGTCCCGTCCGGGCGTCGTAGCAGAGCAGGATGCCGCGGTCGAGCAGCGTGTAGTGGTAGTCGCCGTAGACGAGCGACGAGGGGTTGTAGGAGCCGAGCTGCGGATGCGACCAGACGACGTAGTCGTTGCTGGCGCTCCCCTCGCCGAGGGTGATGTCGCCGCTCGCGCCGGCGCGGATCGCGTAGACGGGGCGCGAGGAATCGGCCACGTAGCCGGAGTTGATGTAGAGCAGCCCGTGGCGGGCGAACGGGGTCGGGATGACCAGCGTCGACATGCCGTGGAGCTCCCACAGCAGCTCGCCGTCGAGGTCGTAGGACTTGACGCCGCCGCGGCCCGACGTGACGAGCTCCGTGCGCACGTCGTTCTCCCAGACGAACGGCGTCGCCCAGTTGCTCCCCTCGTCCCGGTCCGTGCGCCACAGCTCGTCCCCGGTCGCCGCGTCGTAGGCGGCCACGTACGACTGCGCCTCGTTGTCGTTGACGACGTACACGCGGCCCTCGTGCACCACCGGCGAGGTCGCGGAGCCCCAGTCCCGGCGCGGCAGCCACTCCGCCGGCACCGACCAGACGAGCTCGCCGTCGAAGTCGACGGCGAAGAGTCCGATGTCCCCCAGGAAGACGTAGACGCGCTCCCCGTCCGTGACCGGCGTCTCCGCCGCGTAGCGCGTCTTCTGGTGCGACGGCAGCTCGGGCACCTCCGTCTCGAGCGTCCGCGTCCACCGAACCGCACCGGTCTCGAAGTCGACGTCGTAGAGCATCCACTGCAGCGGCACGTCGGACGTCATGGTGTCCGCGGCGCTCATCGAGCCGCCCAGCGACCGCGCACGGTAGTTCTCTACCGGAGCCAGTGGGTTGTCCCCCCCGCCCTCGGCGGCCGCGGTAACGACGAACACGTGGTCGTCCCAGACGATGGGAGAACTCCACGACTGGCCGGGGATGTCGAGGTCCCAGACGACGTTCTCGTCCGGCCCCCACCGGTCCGGCAGCCGCGGATCGTCCGCCGCCACGCCTGCCGCCGGTCCCCGGAACTGCGCCCAGTTGGTCTGTGCCGCCGCGCTCGTCACGCCCAACGCGATGAGACCGATACCCGCCGCGCACGCCGTCAGTCGCCTGTGCATCTGCCGCTTCCTCCCAGCCGTGTCGCGCCATTCTAGCAGCGCCCCCCGCCCGCGTACACTGTCAGGCGGTGGACCTGATTCGCTGGACGGCCGCGTTCCTCCGCCCGCACCGGGGGCGCGTCGGCCTCATCCTGCTGCTGTCGGTGGTCGAGATCGGCCTCCACGCGCTGGCGCCGTGGTCGCTGACCCTGATCGTCGACAGCGTCCTCGGCGACCGGCCCCTGCCGGCCTGGATGGTCGCGCTCGCCCCGCCGCTCGCCAACCTCGGAGCCGTGACGCTTCTGGTGCTCCTCGCCGCCGGCGGCCTCGCCCTCCAGGTGGCGGCGGAGCTGGCCCGGATCACCCACACGCAGATCGAGACGTGGGTGGGGCAGCGAGTCGTCCACGAGTTGCGGAACCGGTTGCTCGCGCACCTCCAGGCGATGCCTCTCACGCACCACCTGACGCACCGGACGTCGGACGCCGTCTACCGCCTCGACGCCGACACCTACTGCATCAACGATCTCGTCACCAGCGGCGTCTTCCCGATCGTCCTCGCGAGCCTCCATCTCGCGGTCATGTTCGTGGTGCTGCTGGCCGTCGACGCGACGCTCGCCCTGCTGTCGCTGGCGGTCGGCCCGTTCCTCTACCTCTGCCTGCGCTACCACTCGACCACGCTGCTCGACCGCGCCGAGCAGGTGAAGATGCTCGAGGCGGGGCTCGTCGAGCGGGCCTACGAGACGCTTCGCTCGATCGCGGCGATCAAGAGCTACGCGCGCGAGCGCCACGAGCTCGATCGCTTCGCGGGCGCCGGGCGGGCCACGCTGCAGGCGCGGGTGGCGCTCACCTGGCAGGAATCGCTCTTCTCGCTCGCGGTGACCGCGGTGACGCTGGCCGGAACCGCGGTCATCCTGGTCGTCGGCGGGCTGCACGTCCTCGACGGAACGCTGACCGTCGGCCGGCTGCTGCTCGTCATCGCCTACCTCGCCGCGGTGTACGACCCGATCAGCGCCATCGCGCACACCGTCGGCTCCCTCCAGCAGGCAGTGGTCAGCGCGCGGCGCGTGCGCGACATGCTCGAGCTGAGACCCGAGACGCCGGACGCGGACGACGCGGAGGACGCCGGCTCGGTGGCCGGACACGTCCGCTTCGAGGACGTGGACTTCTCGTACGACGGCTCCCGGCGCGTCCTCGACGGCGTGCGCTTCGAGGCGCATCCGGGAGAGCTCGTCGCCATCGTCGGCCCGACCGGGGCGGGCAAGACCACCCTCGTGCACCTGATACCACGGCTCTTCGAGCCGGAGTCGGGGCGAGTGATGATCGACGGCCTCGACGCCCGGCGCTACCGGCTGCGCGCGCTGCGCGAGCGGATCGCCCTCGTCCCCCAGGACCCGGTGCTGTTCGAAGGAACCGTCTCCGACAACATCCGCTACGGGCGCCTCGAGGCCGCGGACGCGGAGATCGAGGCGGCCGCCCGCGCGGCCCGGATTCACGAGACCATCGACCGTCTGCCGCTCGGCTATGCCACCCCGGTGGCCGAGGCCGGCAAGACGCTCTCCGGGGGCGAACGCCAGCGCCTCGGCATCGCCCGCGCCCTGCTGAAGGACGCGCCGATCCTCATCCTCGACGAGCCCACGTCTGCCGTCGACACGATCGCGGAGGCGGCCGTCTTCGACAGCCTGCGCGCGCTCCGACGGGGCCGCACGACGTTCGTGATCGCGCATCGTCTCTCGACCATCCGTGACGCCACGCGCATCCTGGTCCTCGTCGACGGCCGGATCTCGGCCCAGGGACCGCACGAGGCGCTGCTCGCGTCGAGTGCGCTCTACCGCCGCATGTGGGACCGCCTCAGCCGCGGCGGCTCGCTCGACGAGCCGGGGTTGGCCGGCGAGGCGGCGGGAGGCACGGATCTCGTCGCCTCGGGCAAGCCATGAAGATCGTCTTCGCCGGCATCATCGGGCGCTATCCCTTCGGCGGGGTGACGTGGTGCTCGCTGATGTACCTCATCGGGCTCCGGGATCTCGGCCACGAGGTCTGCTACATCGAGGACACCGGCGAGTGCATCTACGACCCGGAGGCGAACGCCGTCTCCGAGGACCCGTCCTACGGCACCCGCTACATCCACGCCGCCCTGGAGCCCTTCGATCTCGGCGACCGCTGGTGCTTCGTCAACTTCGACGAGACCTACCACGGCTGGAGCCGCGAGCGGCTGCGCGCGTACTGCCGGGATGCCGATCTCTACGTCAACCTGTCGGGGGGCTCCTGGTTCTGGCGCGACGAGTACCGATCGATCCCGCGCCGCGTGTTCATCGACTCCGATCCGGTGTTCACGCAGCTTGCGATCGCCAAGGGCGTTACCTGGTACGTCGACTTCTTCCGGGGCTTCGATCACCTGTTCACCTTCGGAGCGAACATCGGAACCTCGGCTTCCGACGTCCCGACCGGCGAGTTCACCTGGCGCAAGACGTGGCAGCCGGTCGTCACCCGGCTCTGGCGCACGGACCGCCCGCCCGGGCGCGATCGCTTCACGACGGTGATGACGTGGAAGACGGAGAGCTTCACCGACGTCGACGGCAACAAGGACCGCGAGTTCGTCCGCTTCATCGATCTGCCCGCGCGTGCCGCGGGGCGTTTCGAGCTCGCCGTCAACGGGCCGCACGAGCTGCTCCGGGCGCACGGGTGGTCGCCGCAGGACGCCATGCGCATCTCGCGCACCACGGACGGCTACCGCAGCTTCATCCAGGGGTCGAAGGCGGAGTTCGGGGTGGCGAAGCACGCCTATGTTGCCCGCCGGTCGGGGTGGTTCAGCGACCGCACGGCGTGCTACCTGGCCGCCGGCCGACCCGCCGTCGTCCAGGAAACGGGCTGGAGCGCGCACCTGCCGTCGGGTACCGGGCTGATCCCGTTCTCGACCGCCGACGAGGCCCTCGACGGCATTGCGCGCGTCGAGCGGGACTACCCGGCGCACGCCGCCCGGGCGGCGCGCATCGCCGAGGACTGCTTCGACGCCCGGCGCGTGTTGCCGCCGCTGCTGGCACAGGCCGGCGCGTGACGCCGGCACCGCGCCCGGCACCTCAGCGGTCGAAGAGCGAACCGCCGCCGAGCTCGTAGAAGACGATCGGCACGAAGTCGTTGGCCGTCCAGGTCGCTTCCTGGCCCCACTGCGCGTCGTAGGAGGCGGTCGGTGCCGCGGCCATCACGTCTTCCAGCGTGCTCCCTTCCGCGATCATCGTCCGTACCCGGTCGCGGATGTCGACGATCATGGCGAGGAACTCGACGAGGGTCTCGCGGCCGACGACGCGCAGGCCGTGGCCAGGAATGATCCGGGTGTCGGGCCCCGCGAGCGCGAGCGCCGCCTCGAGCGCCTCGATCGTGCCGGCCACCGTTCCGCCGTTGTAGACATCGACGATCGGGTAGCTCGTGGTGCGGAAGACGTCGCCGAGGTGCAGGACGTCGGACTCCGGGAAGTGGACGAAGGTGTCGCCGTCGGTGTGCGCGGCGGGCGCCAGGAACGCGCGCACCTCCTCGCCGTTGAAGTGGAAGCGCACGGTGTCGTTGTAGGTCACCACCGGTCGCGCTCCGTCCGGCGGCTGCGGTGCGAAGCGTCCTCCCCCGCGCGGGAAGCGGAGCCGCTCCTGCGCCCGCACCCGCACGTTGTCGTGGGCGAAGATCAGGACGTCGCGCCGGGCGAGCGGCTCGTTGCCGCCGATGTGGTCCGGGTGCACGTGCGTGTTGATCAGGAAGCGGATGTCGCCGGCCGACACCTGGCGGACCGCGGCCACCAGCCGCTCCGCCAGAGGCGCGAACAGCGAGTCGACGAGCAGCACGCCGTCCGCGCCGGCGAAGACGCCCACGTTGCCGCCCCCGCCGGGGCGCGTGACCATGTGCACCTGACCGGCGACGGGCAGAATCTCGAGCTCGACGCCTGCGAACGGGTCGCCCTGGTTCTGGCCGCCGGCGGTCACGGTCAGGACCGCGATGCAGGCGGCCGTGAGGGCGGCGGCGGCGATGCGGGGTCTGAGCAAGGGCACCATTGGGAACTCCTCGAGGGGGGATTCGCTGAACAGCGCCACCAGCGCTGCGAGGCCCGTGGCCGATCTTACCTCTCCACCCGGGACGAGACCCGGACGCTCCGGCGGACAGGTCTAGACGCTGCATCGAGCCCGCCGGAGTCCTCCCCCCAGGGGTACGCAATAATCCGGTCGCGACCACGAGCGTCGCGCCACTCCCCATGGACGGCGAGCCGGATCATCGGACCCGGGAACTGACGAACGCCCCGGCGTCTGACGACGGGACCGGGCGGTTGCGCATCGCGCTGGTGGCGCCGGTGGCGCAGCCGGTGCCACCGCCGCGCTCCGGGTCGATCGAGACCGTCACCGACCTGCTGGCGCGGGGGCTGACGGCTCGCGGGCACCAGGTGACGCTGTTCGCCACCGGGTCGTCGGACACCTCCGCCGCGCTCCACGCGACGTTCCGCGAGGGTTACCACCAGGACGCGTCGCTCTGGCCGTGGGAGCTGTGCGAGCTGTTCAACCTGGCCGCCGCGGTCGAGCGCGCGGCCGACTTCGATGTGATCCACGCCCAGGCCGAGTACGCGCCCCTGGGGCTGGCCTTCGCGCGCCTCGCGCGCACCCCGCTGGTCCAGACCGTGCATCACTGGCCGAGCGACGCCGAGGTCGCACTCTGGTCCCGCTACCCCGAGGCGCCGTTCGTCGCCGTCTCCGCGGCGCAGGCCGAGCGGATGCGGGGACTGACGGTGGCGGGCGTCGTGCACCACGCGGTGGATACCGGCACCCTGCCGTTCCGCGCCGATCCCGACGACTACGTGCTGTTTCTCGGCCGCTTCACGCCCGGCAAGGGCGTGCTCGCCGCCGTGGACGCGGCGCGGCGCGCCGGCGTGCGGCTGCTGCTCGCCGCGGCGGAGAACGCCTACTACCGCGAGGTGGTCGCACCACTCGTCGACGGGCGGCAGGTCGTCTTCCGCGGCGAGGTCGGACCCGACGGCCGTGCCGCGCTGCTGGGCGGCGCCCGCGCGCTGATCTACCCCGTGCAGGCCGACGAACCCTTCGGCCTCGTCCTGGCCGAGGCGATGGCATGCGGCACACCGGTCGCCGCCCTCGCCCGGGGCGCGGTCCGCGAACTGGTCGAAGACGGCGTCACCGGGGGCGTCTTCGAGACACTGGACCAGTTGGTGACCGGCTTGCCGCGCGTCGCGGCCCTCGACCGCCTGCGCGTCCGGGCGCGCGCCGTCGAGCGCTTCGGCCCGGACCGCATGGTCGACGGGTACGTCGCCGTGTACTCTGCGCTGGCCCCGCGGCACGCCGGGTTCGCGCGACCGACGGCGCACGCCACCCGGCCCGACGCCGAGACGATCTCCCGGAGGGAGGCCGCGGCCTCCGGCCCGGAAACGGCGCGCCCTTCGCGCGGGAAGGAGCCGCGATGATACCGCCCACCGACCTCCGGGGCCGCTCGCTGCTGGCAGTCTTCGCCCACCCCGACGACGAGTCGATCACGTGCGGCGGCCTCCTCGCCTGGTGCGCGCACCTGGGGGCGGACGTCGCGCTCCTCTGCCTCACGCACGGCGAGCACGGGCAGAACGGCGGCGCGCATGACCCGGGAGGCAGGGAGCCGGGCGGGGGCGGGGGCGGACTCGGGCCGGGCGAGAGTGCCCACGGGCAGGACGGTGGCCATCCTGCACCGCGCGCCGCCGATCTGGCGTCGACGCGGCGGCGGGAGCTCGACGGTGCGGCGCGCGCCCTCGGCGTCAAGACGGTGACGCTCCTCCACCACGAGGACGGGATGCTGCCCTGGCTCGAGGCGGCCCGGCTCGAAGCGGACGTCGTGGCGGCGATTCGGCGCCAGAGGCCCGACGCGGTGATCACGTTCGACGAGGACGGAGTCTACGGGCATCCCGACCACGTGGCCGTTCACGAGCGGACGACGGCGGCGGTCGCCGCGCTCGGCGACGGAGCGCCGGCCCTCTACTACGTGACGATCCCGCCGGGAGCCATGCGCGCCGTGGCCGACCATGCCGCCCGGAGGAAACGCGAGGGAATGGACGGGCCGCTATGGGAAAGGCCGCCCGAGGAAGGCGGTCCGGAGTCGCGCGGAGACCGCCTTGCGCCGCCGACCTCGCATCCCGGCGAGAACGCCCGGACGTCGATTCTCGGCGTGCGCGATCCCGACGCTTTCGGCGCGGAGGCGCCCGCCCCGACGCTCGTCGTCGACGCCGGCGCGTTCGCTTCCGCCAAGCTGGCCGCACTCGCCTGCCACGCGACTCAGTTCCGGGGCGGCGCGCTCGAAGCGGTCGCGCCGGAGGACGCGCCCCGACTGCTCGGCATCGAGCATTACCGCCGGGCCCGCGCCGGGGCGGCGGGGCCGAGCGTCCTCGATGCCTTCGCCTCCTCTCCCGCGGTCGCGTTCGCGGCAGCGCGGCCATCCTCCCCGTCGGACGGATCGAGCGGCGTCGGACGCCGCCGCACCCCGTAGCCGGCCAGCCCCACCATGCTGCGCGACACCCTCGACCTGCTCCGCTGCCCCTACTGCGGCACCCGACTGGCGCTCGTCGACAACGCCGCCCGCGCCGGCGCCGGGAGCTGGATCGAGTCGGGCGTGCTCGGCTGCGAGTGCTGCGCGTTCCCGGTCGTCGCGGGCATCCCCGTGCTGATCGCGGACGATCCGACGCGCGACGCGATGCGCGCGCTCGAGGCGGGGCGCCCCGACGACGCCCTGCACCAACTGCTCGGGCTCGACGGTCAGCGGCGCACTGCGTTCCGGCACCTGACGGCCGGCCCGCAGCCCGCGAACTTCCGCGACCTGCTGGCCGTCCTCTGCCTCGACCCCGAGGCCGACTACCTCCTGCATCGGCTGTCGGACCCGACGCACCTGACGGTCGAGGCGCTGCTCGAAGCACTGGCGCAGGACGCGCCGGGCACAGGGGGGCGGGCACTCGACCTGTGCGGGGGCCCCGGGCACCTGACGCGCGTGCTGCTGCGGGCGCCCTCGCGCCGCGGCGTCGTGCTCGCGGACGTCCACTTCTGGAAGCTGTGGCTCGCGGCCCGCATCACCGCCCCGGAGTGCGCGCCGGTTTGTTGCGACGCCAACAGCCCGCTGCCGTTCGCCGGCGGCCTCTTCTCGACCGTGCTCCTGAGCGACGCCTTCCCCTACATCTGGCACAAGCGGATGCTCGCCAATGAGATGGCGCGGGCGGCAGCACCCGACGGCGTCGTCCTGCTGCCCCATCTCCACAGCGCGCAAGGCGAGAACTTCAACGCCGGCGACACGCTGACGCCCGCCGCGTATCGCGACCTGCTTGCCGGGCTCGAGCCGAGGCTGTTCGCGGACGCGAGACTGTTCGACGACGTGCTGGCGGCACGCTCCGTCGATCTCGCGCGCGACGTCGAGCCGGCCGCACTCGCCGGCGAGCCGTCGATCACGCTCGTCGCCAGTCGCCGCGCCGACCTATTCCGCCGCTACGAAGTGCCCGACCGGCTGGAGGTGAGCGGCGCGCTGGCGGTCAATCCGCTCTACCGGGCCGAGCCGGGGGACGGGGGAACGCGCCTGACCCTGGCCTTCCCCACGCCCGAGTACGAGGCGGAGTTCGGTGCCGCGAAGCACTACCTGCCGCCCGCCGTCACCATCGCCCCCGACCCGCGCGGTCCGCTCACGCCGACGGACTTCGGCGACGCCTACGCCGAGCTCCGCCGCCGTCGCGTCCTGCTGGACACACCGCGCCACTACTGCTGAACTCCGGCCGCGGGCCGAGCGGTCGGTCCGGGCCGGACCGAGCGGTTCCGTCCGGGACGCGGACCGAGCGGCACTCCCCGACCGCAGAGAGCGGCCCTTCCGGGTCGCGTCACGCACCCCGCGTCCCTGGAGCGCGACGGGCCCTCGCGGCTCGGCGACGGATCCACGTCCGCCGCCAGGCGGGTCGGGCTCAAGGGCCGCCGAAGGCATCGAGGAGGAGGGGCAGCAGCTCGTCCATGCGGGCCACGGCGTCCGTGCCCGGCGCGAGCCCGTCGCCGAAGCGGCGGGCGCGGAGCCGATCGAGCAGCGCGCCGCGGCTCGCGATGACGTGCACCGGGACGTTCCACGACGCCCCCTCGCCGCTCACGAGCGCGGGCGGCTGGTGGTCGCCGACGAGGATCATCACGAGGTCGCGGTCGGCGCGCAGGCGCAGGTAGCCCCCCACGGTCGCGTAGGCGTAGCGCAGCGCCTCGACGTAGCTCGGGGCGAGGTTGGTCCAGTCGGGCTGATCGGACCAGGCCCGGTCGAGCTCGTCGCGATCGTAGGGGTGCTCCGAGACGACGCGCGCCCAGTCGGGCTGGTACGGCGGCGCGGGCGTGAACGGGGCGTGGGTGCTGAGCGTGGAGAAGAACACGAACAGGGGTGCGCGGTCGCGCTCCTCCACCTCCAGCGCGTCGACGCGCGCCAGCGCGTACTGGTCGTTGATGCTCCACCAGCCGAACGGCGGACCCCGGTAGGCGAGGCGCTCGTGGTCGTAGATCTCGTCGAAGCCGTAGAAGGCACCCTCGGGCCACGCGATCAGGAGCCCCGGCACGATGGCCACCGTCCGATGGCCGCGGCGTCCGAACAGCTTGACCAGCGTGTCGCGGTCCTGGGCCATCAGCCGCACGTTGGTCCGGTCGTCGCGCACCTCCGTCCCGGAGAGCAGGCTGATGTGCGCCAGCCACGACTCGCCGCCGAACGTCGTCGACTCGACGAGGGCGGAGACGACGCTGCGCCCGGTGTCGCTGATTTCTCCCGCCAGTTGCGCGCGGCTGGCGGCCAGAGGGTCCGCGAGGGTGGCGCTCTCCCACGCCACCGCCCCGTAGGATTCCAGGAAGATCACGAAGACGTCGGCCCCCGCCACGTGCGCCAGGTCGGAATCGATTGCGGGGGCCGGCCCGAGCGCGGCGAGGCCGGCGCCGCTCAGCTCGTAGACGAACTCGCCCGCCTCCCGCGCGTAGGCCGCGGCGACCGGGTCGGCGAACCGGAGCCGGTCGATCGGCCGCCAGCCGAGCTGGGCCGCGGCGAAGAGGACCACGAGGACCACCGCCGGGGCGCCGAGCAGGCGCTGCCCGAGCGGCACGCCCGCCGCGCGCGCGATGCACCCCAGCGCCCAGCGGCTGCCGGCGTAGAGCGCGATCGGGACCACGATCACCACGCCGGCCACGGCGGCGAGCTGCCACGGGTCGGCGACCGTCGCGAACATCGCCCCGACGCTCGGCACGTGGCGGAAGTCCCAGTACAGGTTGACGTCCCGCCCGTAGAGCGAGCGCGTCGTCACGTCGATGTAGCGCCCGGCGACCAGCACCACCCAGACGACCGCCCCGGCGCGCAACGCGCCGGCCGGGACCCGCCCGCGCCAGCGCCGGACGAGCACGATGGCCAGGGCGGCAAGGGCGAGCTCCACCGACACGTCCCCCGTCCAGCGGACGGACGGCGTCGGCCAGACGTTGCGGAACGTCAGCGAGAGGTTCAGCAGCGCGAGCGCGACCGGCAAGAGGCACCAGTCGAGCGGCCCGGTGCGAGCGAGGTCACCACCGTGCGGCGAGGAGTCCGGCCTGCTCACGGCGCCGCTACCAGGGCACGCTGTACGGCAGGCGCCGCCTGCCACCGATGGCCAGCGCGAGCAATCCGCCGAGCACCGGCGGCCCGTACCCGTTGGTGAGGTAGCCGGAGGTGAACATGATGCCGCTGGCGAACTGGAAGTTGACGACCATGGCCAGCGCCACCGCCCCCGTCAGACGCACCCGGAACCCCGCGATCAGTGCCGCGCCGGTGGCCAGCTCGCCCAGCACCACGAGGCGCGCGAACAGCGGCGCGCCGGGAATCGCGACCCATTCGAGGTACCATCGGCTGATCGCCGCCGGCTCGAACGAGACCCACTCCTCGAGCTGGTACGTCAGATAGCCGCTGTCCGCGAACCACTCGATCTTGCCGGTGCCCATCAGGACGAGAAACCCGCCCATGATCAGCGACAGCGCGCGCAGGCCGCCGTCGGGTGAGTTGAGAGTCGGCATGTCGGCTCCGGGGATGCCGGTACAGGTCTCCGCGCATTGTAACGCCCGCGCGACGGCGGCATGACGACGATCGACGCTCACCGAGCCGCGGGCAGCCGCCTGCGGAGCCTCGCCGGGCTGCTGCGCTCGCTCGGGATGTACCACGCGATCCCGGGACGGCAGCGTCGCCTGCGCCGACTCTACGGGCGCTTCGTCGCCCCCGGCGATCTCGTCTTCGACCTCGGCGCCCACGCCGGCAACCGCGCCCGCGCGCTGGCCGCGCTCGGCTGCCGGGTGGTGGCGGTCGAGCCGCAACCGGACTTCGCGCGGCTACTTCGCGCGATGTCCGCGCGCCCCGGGCTCCCTCGCCTGCGCCCGGGGCGCCCCGGCGGGCACCCGCGCCCGCGCGCTGGCCGCGCTCGGCGGCGGGGTGGTGGCGGTCGAGCCGCAACCGGACTTCGCGCGGCTACTTCGCGCGATGTTCGCGCGCTCGGCCGACGTGGAGGTGGTCGAGGCGGCCGTCGCAGCCGACGCCGGTCGCGCCTCCCTTTCGATCAGCGAGCGCACGCCCACGCTGACGACGCTCGCGGCCGAGTGGCGCGACGAGCGGCTCCGCGATCCCCGCTTCGCCGGCGTCCGCTGGAACCGGACGGTCGAGGTGGAAGCGACCACGCTGGACGCGCTGGTCGCCCGCTTCGGCTCGCCGTCGTTCGTCAAGATCGACGTCGAGGGCTTCGAGCCGCAGGTGCTGGCCGGCCTGACCCGCCCGCT
>MKWU01001719.1_pt1 | contig 36356 bp, 27 predicted proteins | sample 809101 | NCBI WGS metagenome assembly MKWU01 (sample SAMN05860141, study PRJNA318959) | sponge metagenome | host: Aplysina aerophoba | place: Slovenia: Piran, Adriatic Sea, Gulf of Piran | collected 2013-05-07
CCGGTTCAGCGCTGATTCCTGCGGGCTGTGCAATACGGTCCATACTGGCTTTGAAGCTATGGGGGATCGGGCGCCCCTCTCAGGTCATGGCCGAGACGTTGGATCCGGGACTGGCCCTCTTTGCTGGTCTCAATGTCATTCCGAAGCGGTCTACGCTCAGTGAGTATACCGGACGCTGCGATCCCCACTTCACCGAGGCCCTCATGCATCGGTGGTACCATGCCGCAGCCGAACTGGAGGCCGATCCGAGCCCGGGCCGTTCGTTTGATCTGGACTTCCATACCATCCCGTATCATGGCGACCAGGCGCTATTGGAAAAACACTATGTCTCCAAGCGCAGCCGCAGGCAGCGGGGAATCCTGACCGTCTTGGCACGTGATCTTGACGCCCGCATCTTTTGCTATGCCGATACCACCGTGCGCAAAGCAACTCAGAAGGATGCGGCGCTGGAATTTGTTACGTACTGGAGTCGCCTTACCGGCCAATCGCCCGTTGAACTCGTCTTTGACAGCGGATTTACCACCCATAAGACACTCGGTGAGCTCGACGAAAGGAATATCAAATTCATCACACTCAGACGCCGCCATCCCAGTCTGATGGCCCATATCCAGTCCATCCCCAAGAATCAATGGCGTTCCATCACACTCACCAACATCAGCCGCAAGTACCGCCGACCTAGTATCGTGGATGAACAAGCCGATATCGCGGCCTATCCCAGACCGATCCGACAAATCCTCGTCAAGGGCCTGGGGCATCTCCAACCCACCGTACTGATCACCAACCACGAGAAACTCTCACCGGTCAAACTCGTCGACCGCTATGCACGCCGCATGGTGATTGAAAATGTCATCAGCGACGCCATTGACTTTTTTCACATTGATGCGCTCAGCGCGGCGGTACCCATGAAAATTAATGTAGACGTGCAGCTTACCGTGATCGCCAGTGTGCTGTATCGCTTACTTGGTCGGCGCATCGGGGACGGATTCGAAGTCGCCGAAGCACGCACACTCTTCCGCCGACTCATCCCCAAACGAGCCGACGTCAGACTGACCGATACGCACATAGAAGTCACCTTTCCACGCCGCGCTCATAATCCACACCTTATCAAGGCCAACTACCACCGATTAGAACAACCCATCCCCTGGCTAGACAATAAAATCCTCAAAATCAATTTCGCCTGAAAATACATAGGGTCACAGCTCCTTAGGTGAATGGAAATTCAGGCTAGTATTGAGATCGTCTATTCTGGCGCGGAACTTCTGATCCTGGTGGCGTTCAGCGGTTAGGAGTTTAGTCGTGTTGAGGCCCACCCACTCCGGTCCGATTCGCTAGCCCGAATTTCCAATGGGCGACGTAAAGTGTGTGTCTGTGGTACTTGGAATTTGAGTTAGTATTTGTGCACGCCCGACAAAATTGTATACATCTTAACACCGTAAAATTCACTGACTATTGTTCCCGAATTTGGTACACAACCAGAAGATTCTCCTCTCCGTCATCTATCGCATAAGCCCGCCCATGTCGAATAACACGCAGGTTCGTGCGTTTGGGGAGTCGAATTTCGCCCTTTAATTGACTTTTTTGATCAAGGATGAGCCATCGGGCGGTATCGGCTACTGACGGTGAAGTAGTTTTTATCCAGATGCGTTCGAGATCGTCAACTACAAACGTCTCAAATGCGGGTTTACTCGCGGGCAGATCGGCCGTAAGAATCTCATCATAAACCGAATTTGATATTTCAGATCTTTCCTCGGCAAAGAGTATTATCTCTTGGCGAGTCAGAGGAACAGGTGCGAGGGAGTGTGTGACAGTATTGTGCTGGATTCCGTCTGGTGAAACGACCTCGATGTCTATAGATTCCGTCCAACCCGCAAACAGGTTCCCTCTTGGCCCCATACGCAGAACAGTCTCACGCCCGACGGGGAAAGGCATTCTGATTGCGAATACTCTTTCATCGATTGCAGAACTCAACCAGTCGGCAGCCAGAATAGAATGTACAGGAGGGTGTATGACTTCCCTCGCCCAAGTGACTAGCATAACATGCATACGTCGTCCCTGTGAAGGCTCACCGGCTCGTATGGGCCGACCGTACGTAAATAGATAACCCGTATCAAGAGTGCTGACCAAAGAGTAGGACCCACCAAGCGAGTCATCATAGGAGACTGCAATACTATAGGCCAGTTCCAGCCTCTCCGGTTCATATACCGACAGATACCCTAAGTTGTAATCATGGATGTAAAGCGTATCGGCTGAACCTATATGAATAGATGACAGTCTTTGGAAGTCACCGGGACCGCTGCCTTCTCGGCCAATCTTTTTGAGTAGATCTCCATCTGTATTAAGAACATAGACTATGGGATCTTGTTGTTCTCCTATGAAAATCCGACCAGATCCGTCAACAGCTACGAGCTCTCCAATGCTGCCGAAGAGAATCGTGTCTCCCCTGGATTCGTCACCAAGTCGAAACAGTTCGGTGAGTTCAAATCCATAAGATATAGAATCCTCAGCTTCTCCTATGTTTTCAGTCGCACAGGATGGCAGAAAAGAGATAGTAAGAACTAAGCAGGCTAGTACTTTGTAACACTCCCACGCAGAGAGGTTCCTGGGGCGTTTATTAGGTTTTCATCTCTGATTAATATACTTGAAACCCGTGAATACATGACTCATTTCGTGATTAAGGGGTAAGTTCCAAACTTTGTTACAGCTGTATATAGGGAAACCTCACTCGCTGAGATTTGATACCGCTTTGGGTTTCTTATGAATCCCTCGATGTGTGGAGCAGGACTATGAGGTGTACCCAAACGGTTCAGGAGGTTGTTGTTGGTGTTTGAGATGGTGTGTGTGGAGGACCATCTGCAACATGCAGCGGCCCACTTCGCCCGGAATTGGTGGTTCACTTGGCTGGAAAATGCATTCCCGCACGGTGTCGGCGAATTCCAGATCCAGAAATCTCCTACAATTTCGTGTATTTTCAGTACGGGGGAGGTGTGCAGAAACTTATCTTGTCAAACGAGTCGTCGATTCACTGTGAGCGTAGTGAATCCAGTGCAGCCATCAGTGCTGAAGCAATCTCTGGCCGGTCCTCGTATCGGTTTATTGTCTCCCCTGGATCATCATCCAGGTTATACAATTGACGAGGGGGGTCATCAGCGAGGGTATCAAGCCTGGTAAAGCCGCCGGAGCCTTTTCCATCAATTAGTTTCCAAGGGCCGCGCCTGAGAGCAAGCATGCCGTGGATCGATTGATGAACCGCTTCTTTACGAGTCCCGCTGTTGCCCATAAAGACAGGCAGTAGGCTAAAGCTGTCCTCGCCACGAGTTTCGATACCAGCTATATCTGCAAGTGTAGAGAAAAAGTCAGTGTGTACCGTGAGTTGATCAGTCATAGAGCCCGCTTCCACTACGCCGGGCCACTGAACGATCAAAGGAACGCGATGTCCACCTTCGTGGATATCTGCCTTCATTCCCCGCCAGGTAGAATTGGCTCGATGCTGAAAGCGTTCAATAAAGTCCGGTGGCCAGTAGGCACCATTATCACTCGTGACGAACAGGAGTGTGTTTTCCGTTTGGTTGCTTTCGGTCAGTGCAGCAGTTATTTGTCCAACGGCGTCATCCACCATCACTACAAAGTCACCATATTCACCTGCTTCACTGGTGCCGATGAAGTCTTCTGTTGGTAACCATGGTGTATGTGGTGCAGCTAGTGGGATATAAAGAAAGAATGGGGCATCTGTTGCGGCTTGTGACCGAATATAATCGGATGCTCGTCGAGCAATCTCGGGCAAAACGTCCGTATGGTCGAAATCGGCTGCAATGGCTCCCGATCGCCAGAAGGCCCCGGTGCAACAGCCAACGGGGTTCTCGGCATATTCTGTTGGGTGTGCAGTGACTCGTTCATTCTCAACCCAGACATAAGGTGCCATGTCAAGCGAGGCGGGGATGCCGAAGAAATAATCAAACCCTAGTGAGCGCGGTCCTGGCAGGAGCGGCTCGTCATAATTGGTAGGCGTTACACTTCCAAGGCCCAAATGCCATTTGCCAATGGCAGCCGTATGGTATCCGGCGTCAGACATTACGTCAGCTACTGTGGTTCGGCTTGTATCAGCAATCAGCGGGGAGTAGCCATTTGTTACACCAGAAGTCAGTGATGGTAGTCTCCACGCATAGCGCCCCATCAGTAATGCATATCGTGTGGGTGTACAAACCGCGGATGGCGAGTGTGCATTAGTAAAGCGCATCCCTTGCGAGGCAATCAAGTCCATATGCGGCGTAGGAATACGGGAATTTTCATTATAGCTGCCAAGATCACCATATCCCATATCATCCGCCATAATGATCACTACATTCGGGGAAGTGGGGCGATTGCAGCCCAGAAGAAGGACAAAAACGGTCAGGAAGAGAATATTGCGATACACAGGACTAATTTTCTGGTGAGGAACAATACGGTGGGCAAAACCACTTCTGTTGCCGTCTTGAAGTTACAAAATGGAATACACATAGGGCAGCATTTTCCCGCTAACGATAATGGAATTTGAACTTGGCCGGCCGGAAACAGGGCGTGGTTCCGCATACTTTGCTCAGGATTATTTCTGGCGGTGATTTTCGTAAGGTCGCTCTGCGATTGGAACAGGTGAAAAATCTGGACTCCCGAAGAAGTTCTTGGGGTTACTGCCATACACTAAGGGAGATTAAAAAGAAAAGACTGACGCTGGTTTGAAGCAGTATCTTCTCCTAGATGGGACATGTTTTCAAGAGCATCTTGCCTGATTAGTAAGACCATCGCACGCTCCCTTGACCAACTAAGATTCGCATCTCCGCAAAGTTCAGTAGTATAGAAGTATAAATGACATCCGATGGTCTGGTATGTGGGTATGATAGAGTGTTGGCGTCTGATAGCTTTTGCCCCTGATTGTACGCAGGGGTAAAGCTGGAGAGAAGATGTCGTTCCATAGCTCGTTTATTCATGATTGATCCATACGTACGATCTGAACAGACGGTCAAAGCTCCTCCGAGGAGCTTTCGTACGCGGTTACGCTTTTTGGGGCCGGGGTTCATTCTGTCTGCTTCAATAGTAGGCAGCGGAGAACTTATAGCAACCACCCGTTTAGGAGCCGAAGCTGGATGGGTAACGCTCTGGGTAATATTGGTGAGCTGCCTTGTAAAGGTTGCTGTGCAACTCGAATTCGGACGCCACACCATCTTCTACGGGGAAACGACGATGAAAGCATTTAGTCGTTTGCCAGGTCCCCGCATTGGGCGTACCCACTGGTCAATCTGGACATGGATGCTGCTCATGGTCGTCAAACTCTTGCAGGTTGGGGGCATCGTGGGAGGAACAGCACTCGTACTGCACCTAGTGTTGCCCCAAGTTCCGTTGTGGGTGTGGTGTTACGCTACCGCATTCGTTGTCTCGTTGATCATTTACAGGGGACATTATAAGCCCATCGAAAGTATTTCCGTGATAATGATCGGTCTTTTCACACTTCTTACGCTGGCGTCCGTAGTTGCTGTGCAGTTCACAGATTACAGGTTTAGTGCGATCGATCTGGCAAGTGGCTTTCTATTTGAGCTTCCCCCTGAAATGGTACTGATTGTCATAGGAGCGTTTGGTATCACTGGTGTAGGAGGTGACGAAATCATGGGCTACAACTACTGGCTTCTTGAAAAAGGGTACGCTGCCTGGACGGGACCGAAAGAAGACACCAGAGCATGGGCTGCAAGGGCGAATGGCTGGGTGCGTGTAATGACGCTGGATGCGCTCTTATCCATGGTGGTGTACACGATTATGACAGCGGCGTTCTATGTGCTGGGGGTAGCTATCCTGCATCAGCAGGGTCTCCTGCCCGAGGGCATGGAGTTAGTGACGACACTTTCTCAGATGTACACACAGAGCCTAGGTTCTTGGGCGGGAACGATGTTTCTTGTCGGTGCTTTCGTAGTGTTGTTTTCGACGCTGTTTGGCGCACTGGCACTTTGGACTCGGTTATTTTCAGATGCATTTTCACAGGTGGGTTGGCTTGACTACTTGAACCCGGTTCAGCGCCATAGGGCGATTGCACTTGTAGCCTGGATTGTTCCAATATTGTGGGCAACGTTGTTTCTGTTGGTAAGGCTACCCACGTTAATGGTGATCATTGGGGGTGTTGCAGGAACGGGAATTCTCGTTATTGTAGTGGTTGCGGTCATATACTTCCGTTGCTGGCGGACTCCGCAAGAGCTACGACCCTCTAAGTTCTATGACGTTTGGCTCTGGGTGAGTATACTGGTCGTTGCCGGCGTGGCTCTGTACAGCACCATTCAGGTGTTGCAGCCGCACTAATCCTGAATCAGCTGAATGTGCGGGAACGGGATTTCGATATTAGCTTGGCGCAGCGCCTCTCGAATGGCTTCGGTGTAGTAGTAAATAATCTGGCGTTCTTTCTTCGGATTAGCAACATAAACCCAAAGACTCATATCTACACTACTGTCATTCAGGGCGATCACCACGACTGTTGGGGTTGGATCCTCCATCAGACGGGGATCATCCTCTGTGAGCCTGAGAACCACTTCACGGGCTTGTTGTGGGTGCTCCTTATAAGCGATCGAGAAAGGGATCTCAATTCGAAGTGCATCTGCAATTGTGTGATTGAGTATTCGTTCGTTGGCCATCTGCTGGTTTGGCACCACTAAGATCTCGTTCTTTGGTGTTCGCAGGCGTGTTGTGCGTAATGTGATCTTTTCAACCACACAGTAGATGTCGTTTACAATCAGAGTATCACCGATCCGGAAAGCTTTATCTGTTAGAATATTTACCCCTGAGAGGATATTTTCAACCGTGTCCCGGGCTGCAAATCCAAAGGCGATACCCGCAACACCAATGCCGGCTATCAGCGCCGCAGGATCAATTCCTAGTGTCTGCAAGACAGTTATACCAATCAGAATCAGCGCAAGGAGTCGGAACCCCTGCATCAGCAGCGTTTGTAGGCCGGCTTGGACGACATTACTTCTGCGGAGAATTCGGCGCAGCAAGCTATGAAGGACACGATAGCTCGTATAAAGGACAACCAGCACTAGGAATGCTGCAACAATTTTAGGCCAAAGATCCCCGAAGGCAACTGCCAAATCCAACGTCATAACATCCCAGGCTTCCGAAAATCGACCTTCGGCAATGAGGATGCCTGCGTCTACAAGATCCTGTGTAAGATTTCCGATTGCCTCCGAAGTTGTATTCGGCGCACTGGCTACCTGTATGGAGTCGCTTGCACTCAGCGTCGTATCGGCTACCTGCGTTGTGTCCTGGGATTGTATGTTTGCAGGAGCAACTTGCATCAGCTAAGCAATTTTGCTGCGGTCATCGTGTTTTTCAAGAGCATGGCGATTGTCATTGGTCCTACACCACCTGGAACTGGAGTAATGTAGCCTGCTAATTCTTTAGCAGCGCTATAGTCCACATCACCGGTGAGATAATATCCTCTTTTACGTGTTGGGGTTTCAACTCTGTTGATTCCCACATCTATAATAGCTGCTCCCGGCTTAATCATATCGGCGGACACAAAATGTGTACGACCGATTGCGGCTACGAGGATGTCGGCTATTCGGCAAATTTCGGGCAGGTTTTGTGTTCGGCTGTGGCAAACGGTGACCGTTGAGTTGTTTTCTTTTCGCAGCAACAGGCTAGCCAGTGGGCGTCCAACCAAATGCGATCGCCCAATAATCACGGCATGCTGCCCTTCTGTAGGGATATTTGAGCGGTGCAGCAGCTCTACAATTCCGGCTGGTGTACAAGGTACAAAGCCTTGTGAATCGGTAACTAACCGACCGGCATTCACGGTATGCAGACCATCTACATCCTTATCCGGATTCAGGGCAGCAATAATACGTGACGAATCAAGGTGGCCAGGAAGGGGGAGCTGCACCAGTATTCCGCTTACGTGAGGGCTGTCGTTTAAGTCTTGAATGACGGAGAGTAGGGCCTTTTCGGAAATGCTAGCGTCAAATTGTAGCGTATCGCCTGCAATTCCAACATCCTGACTTGCCTTGATCTTTCCTCGTACGTACGAAGCCGACGCGGGGTTGTCGCCAACCAGTACCACTGCAAGATAGGGGGGGGCATGTCCGTTGGACGTCCATGCTGCAACCTCTTCTCGCACTTCACTGCGTACTTCGGCCGCGATGGCCTTTCCGTCGATTATTGTAGCCACGTTAAATGTAGTTTTCTGATGGAAGGTGCCTCCGTTGAACGCTGAAGGTCCAAGATGGTAACAATCGCAAGCTACGTTCTGGCATGGCCATGTACCGAATCCTCTTTTTACTGGTTTTTGCGGTATTCTCTGCGTTGCCTGCGGTTTCACAGATTTTGCGTGGATTTGTTACGGAAGCCATTAGCGGTGAACCTTTGGAGGGCGTTAACGTGGTGCTGTATGGAGAGGGAGAAATCTCGTTTGGTGCCGCAACGGACAGCGATGGGTTCTATCTGTTGCCACGCCTGACACCGGGAAAATATGTTTTGCGCACCACGTACGTAGGATACGTCACCTACGTAGATTCTTTGGACATTACGCCGGGTCAGGAAATACGTCAGTTGGATATTACGTTGGAAGAAGATGAGTTTTTGTTGCAGCAGCTCACGATAGTCGACAATGCAGGCGGAAGTACGACTGTGATGGGCGCAGGTACTGAGCGCATTACTCCCGCTGCGATTGAGCGTGTTCCGATGCCGGACGTTGCAGCCGATCTGTCGGCCTATCTCGCTACATTGCCTGGTGTTGTACTTGTGGGAGACCAAGGAGGACAGTTTTATGTGCGAGGCGGCGAGCCAACACAGAATCTGGTGTTGCTTGACGGTATGCTGATCTATCAGCCATTTCATATTCTCAGCTACTACACTGCTTTCCCATCGGAAGTATTGCGGAGCGTTGACTTACATGCAGGCGGATTTGGTCCGCAGTTTGGAGGAAGAATTTCTAGCGTAGTGGACGCTTGGAGCCGCAATGGAAATAATAGTCGGTTCGCGGCCTCTGGTTCGGTTTCCCCATTTCTTGTGGGTACGCAGGTGGAAGGGCCCATTGTACCGGGAGGACGTTTCACGATGATTGCCTCCGCGCGGCAGTCGGTTGTTGAAGATGCTGCTGCGAGCGTGATTGGGCAGGACATCCCATTGCTTTTTCACGATCTATTTGCCAAGATTCACGGAAGACCCAACAGAAATGGTCGTGTTTCAGTCAGTGCGATCAAAACTTATGATCGCGGACGTGTAGGGGGTACGAGAGGTGTCGGTGCCCCGGATGAAGTTCGGTGGTGGAATGATGCTGTGGGCGGACGCTACCTATTTCTGCCGGGCAATCTGCCGGTTTTGGCAGAGTTTCTGATATCATGGTCAGGTCACACCATGCAGTTGGGGCCAAGCGAAGACCTAATTAGGACCTCGACCACCAGTCGGATTAATATGGAGGCTAACGTGACACACTATTCTCGTAGAGGTGATTTGCATTGGGGACTTTTTGCACGTTCGTTGACACTCAAGAGCGAACTGGGCGGGTTATACCAAAATCTCGACCTTAAAACCGAGTATGTAACCGAAGCGGGTATATATGCTGCCCCCGAATTTAAGCTTACCTCTAGCACGTCGGTCTCACCGGGTTTAAGGATTCATCACTTTCCCAGCAAGAGCCGCGTGATTCTTGAACCTCGCCTGCGTGCAAAAACTGCCTGGGGCGACAACGAATTCAGCGCTGCAGCGGGCCTGTACCATCAGGAACTCGTCGGTATCAATGATCGAAGAGATGCAGCTAGCGTGTTTACGGCATGGACTGCAGTACCGGTAGGAGATATTCCGCAGGCGCTGCACATTCTAATGGGATACAGGAGGACGATTGCAGAGGGGATGACCGTTGTGACGGATGTGTATTATAAACGCATGAGCAATCTGTATATCGCAGAATGGACTGCTCGTCCGCGTCTGACCACCAAGCTCCAGCAGGCTGACGGGCGTGTACTGGGGCTTGATCTGCGGTTGGAGTATTCGCGCGCCCCCTACTATGCGTACATCAACTACGGTTTGGCTTCAACAGAGTACGAAGCCATGCAATCTGAGCTGGTGCACTGGTTTGACGAAGTTACCTACAAATTCCGCCCTGCACATGACCGGAGGCATCAGATAAACGCGATGTTTTCGACAAGTATGTACGGTTTTGATATTTCATTTCGATGGCAGTTTGGATCGGGGCGTCCGTTTAATCGGGCCTATGGATTTGACGGGTTTCTGCTCATGGACGGTTCTGTTAACGTATTTACTGAGGCGGGCGAGCGACGTGTGGTCTATGAACGCCCCTTTAACGGAATTTTGCCGGCCTATCATCGGCTTGATGCTTCTGTGAACCGCGCTTTCCAGATAGGTTTCTCAAGGGTAACATTACAGGCAAGTGTGATCAACGTGTACGATCGTGCCAATGTCTTCTATCTGGATGTTTTTACACTTGAGCGGTCTGATCAGTTACCGCTCATTCCATCTGTCGGGATAAAGGTTGATTTGCCATGATCCGAGCCGGGCTTCTTGTATTGGCGCTGGTGCTTGGTGCCTGTGATGAGAGCGTAGATGTTGTGTTGGATACCGAGCGTGCATACACCGTGTATGGGCATTTGAGCGTACGTGCGGATACGCAGGCAGTGCGTGTATATGCGATTGATCAGACGATAGATGTTGTGCGACCGAAACTGCTTGATGCGAGGGTCATGTCCAGGAATCTGCATACGGGGGAAGTCTATACATGGAGAGACTCAGTTATTCAATTTGGAGAGCATGATTTTGGGCATGTATTCTGGGTGCGTTTTCGGCCGGATTTCGAAGAGCGTCATCGACTCGAGTTAGTGCGCTCGGATGGTGCAATGTCTGCAGTTGAGGTGCAGATGCCTCCGGAATCGACTCCAGAGCTCGTAGATCCAATCATCACGCCAGGCTTCGTGCAATTCCCGATTCTATGGCAGAATGCCCCCAGGCTGAACAACATCCGTGTTCTCTATCATACCAATAGAGGCATGTTTACCTTCGAGTATCCGAATGATCAAGAGCGTATTGAGGATGGGCAGGTTGCCACGGTCCTCGTCTATGCAGATGTTCGTGAGATCTTTCGTGAGATCTTCCGCGCTCACGGGTCTACCAGCGATGCAAGGCTCAGAGCGATTGAGCAGGTCGTGCTTGTTTCCAGTGCAGATTGGATACCTCCGGGCAATGTATTTTCGCCCGATGTGCTGATCGAACCAGGTGCATTCTCCAACGTGGAGAATGGTTTCGGGTATGTAGGAGCAGGTTATGAGGCCTCATTCTACTACGAGGTTCCCGATTCCGTCGCTATAGCGGCTGGTTTTTCTGTTCGCTGATTCTGCCGCCGCTGGAGTACCAGTAAGGTAACATCATCATTAAGTGCTCTTTCTGCTCTCCAAGCGATTCCAGCCTTTCGAAGATGGGTAATAATTTCATTGGGAGAGCGGTTGCCTGCTTCCGCAAAGATTTTCCTGATCCGGTTCAGTTGAAGCATTTCGCCAGAGGGACTCAGGAGTTCAAGCAATCCGTCACTCATGAACAGTACAGTGTCTCCAGGCTCGAGGGGTATATTGAGTTCTTCATACGGGAACTCTGTGAAGCTTCCCAGCGGCATGCCTTTCAGGACGATGTCCTCAACTGTTTGCGTTGCTGTCCGGTATACCAGAACGGGAGGCATCCCTGCTACGATTAGCCGCAGCACTCCCTCGTTATAGCGAGCGAGGGCGAGGTGCATATACGTGTTGCGCAGGTTCAAACTCTTAAGCGTTTTAGACATGCGTCGAACAAGAGTCCGCAATTTTGATTCGGCTGCCAAGGCTTTGAAGAGCGCTTTGGTTGCAATGACCATCATACCGGCAGTTGTTCCATGGCCGGTAGCATCCCCAATTGCGATAGTGAGCACACCCTCTTCGGAAAGAAAAAAGTCGTAATAGTCGCCGCTAACCTCGGTAGCTGTTTTCAGGAATGCATCAATCTCCAACTTGGGATGAGTAGGAATTTTTGCAGCGAGCATCTCTTGCTGTGCCTGGCGTGCGGTATTCAACTCACTGGATTTACGCAGATATTCGGTTTTTATTTCGGGTGGAAGGTCCCCATCTTTGACGAATGCGTCCGGGCCTTCCCGATTGTAGCGCAGAACGATGTCCCTGACCCAGTCCTCACGGTATCCAGTTATGTTAATTATGTCATTGATGGTCTTGCCTTGGTTCTTCAGGTAGATAATCTGCCAGTGTGTCCGCTCGGCAGCCCCTTTTGTTCGGCGGTATCTGTCGAATATTTCTTGACGAGACAAATGCTCTCGTAAAGGGAGCACTGCTTTTGATGCGGGGGAAATAGATGTATCAATCATTGATGTAGTAATTTTGATTGGCTTCCCTATACACAAAGCCTGCACTTTATACGGTATAAATCTTGATAAATCCCATCTTTATGAATATTACGATCCAAATTGGTCACCGCCACGATCTAATATGCAGATTCGGTAGGGGCAATGGTCAGGGGCTTTCGCAGGATTCACCTCTGAGTACGATGGGATAGGCATTATGGATGATACATCCAGAATGGCATCTGCGACGGTGGGATCTTCCATGGTTTCGTGCCAGAGGTTACAGGTATTTGATTGGTAATAATCACGGTGCCCTTCTGGTATTAGCAACCAATTACCTCAACAGATCACATTGTTGAGAACGGTCCATCTTTCGAGGTCCAAGGTAATATCAAAAACCATCAATGATCAAGAGGTGGAGTGCTCAGCTGTTACGGCCGCTTCTGGTAGCATCCGTTGTTCTGTGCGATCATCAGATCATCCAGAAGACGAGGGAGTCAACAGTTGTGGGCCCGGAATACTTCCATACATGCTTTGTGCGCCAATGTGCAGGCGACAAAGCCTTTGCCACTCCGTTCCATTTCACGCTGCATGATCTCGTCTGGGCATTCCAACTGAGCCCTATCTGGCGGGACGCCGTCAATATCTGGTCTCGTCCAGCCAGTCAATTAGGAGCGACGCAAATTCTGCTATCGACCAGTACCACCCGGGTCCTCATTGAACCGTAGAGAGGCTGTTATATTGCTGAAATTCAAGGGCTGAGGGAGAATCCGAAGACGAGGTAGGTTTTCTCAGTTGTCGGATTCATGATGTAAGCGGCGGACAGAGGTAGCGAAAATTGCTCTGTGATTTGTAGATCCTTACTGGCGGATAAGCTCATGTTCACCAGGGATGTGCTTGCTACACCATAGAAATCACTCATGCCCGCAACCATGCCAAGCGTGAGCCCCAGCTCTACATCTCCAATGCTAAACGGAAGTGCACCCTCGAGATAGAGGGAGTTATCCGGGTCGTTATAGGCCATAAAGGCTGCTGAGAGTGTCACAGGGAAGGATTCAGGGAACGTTAATGAGCCCATCAATTCGATCCAGTGTGCTCCGTCACCGTCACCGTCAAAATTAAGCCAGTCGCTATCGGTTGGGAAATAGTAGTCTGTAACAGTTAGCGCCAGACTAGTAGAGCTGCCCAAACCGAAGCTGTACGTGGCGTACAGGTCGTGTTCATTCGCCCCTGCACCATCAGCACTGATGGAATATGAACCCCAGGTTCCGAGTTCAAAATCCCCTGCAGTGAAGGCAAGGCCGGGCTGGACACTAAAGGAGTCACCGAAGTCATAGCCACGCCATATATAGCGGTTGTAGAAGTCTGCTCCGAACCCAATAGACTGGGCGTTCGTGAGCAATGGTGTTGAAACCAGGAGCGCCAGCATCATGAATGTGCGTGTAAAATAATGCTTGGTCATTGTGCAAAGGGATGAGTTTGTTGAAGAGATAGCGAGGATTCTGCAAAAAAGAGTCAAACTTTCCGCATAGACTTGAAACTACTAAGTAATCTGCTGTTTTACCAGAGTAGCGCAGGCAGGATCGGCGACAGGCCGAAAATTCCAGATTTTCCCGAAGGTACCGCTCATAGCCCAAAACATCTCTGCGATTTTTGAAAATTCCATGAATTTTCAGTACAAGACAAATAAAGCCTACTTTAGTCTGTTTCTAAAATAATAATGATTTTTTTATAAAAAAACACAATTAATTTAGGAATATATGTTGTTTTATCAAAAAAAACCTAGAAAAGAAATAAATTGTCTATAATCCCGATATTATTGCATTCCTAAAAGGAGTGTAAGTTTGGTAAAGAATGGTTACTTGGGATGCGTTTGGGTATTTCCAGTTCTAGAACATTATCAGCGGCGGATTCGGTCCTCGAAAGGCAGGGATGGCGAAGCTGATTCAGAAGCAGAGTATGTGACAGATGATTAAACAGAGAGGATTATATGATCCCACATTTGAGCATGATGCGTGCGGGGTTGGACTCTATTGTCGTATAGATGGGACGCCTTCACATGGTATTGTAAAAAATGGGCTCCAGATACTCATGGAGCTGGATCACAGAGGAGCATGCGGCTGTGACGAAACAACAGGCGATGGTGCGGGAATTCTGGTACAGTTGCCCCATGCATTCTTCGAGCATGAAGTTTCTTCGCTGCCAGAGCCGGGCGATTATGGCGTTGGGATGGTGTTTATTTCTCCTCGCCATGAAAAAAACTGTAAGCGTCTGGTGGAAAACATCCTGAAAGCAGAGGGAGCGGGGTTCATAGCTTGGCGACGGGTCCCAACCGAGGCGACGTCTATAGGATCAGGTGCAAAAATAACCGAACCAGCAATATGGCAGTGCTTTGTTCAGCGGCGCGGGGATGTTGCCCTGGATGCATTCGAGCGTCAACTCTATGTTATCCGGAAAGTATTTCAACAGTATGTCCTTGAACGCAGACTTCATGGATGCTACTTCGCGAGCTTGTCCGCAAAAACCATTGTCTATAAGGGTATGCTCACGCCGGAACAGGTCTCGGCTTACTATCCAGATCTGAGCTCCAGGCGATTCAAGAGTGCATTGGCCATGGTGCACTCCCGGTTCAGTACAAATACTTTCCCTGAGTGGTCACTGGCACAACCGTTTCGCTTTCTTTGCCACAATGGAGAGATCAACACGCTCCGGGGCAACATCAACCAGATGCATGCAGGCGAAGTTATGTTCAGGAGTGAGCGTTTTGGTGAGGACACACGCAAACTCGTTCCAATCATTCGTGAGGGAGGGAGTGACTCCATGGCACTCGACAATGCTCTGGAACTGCTCTACTATACCGGTCGCTCACTTCCCCATTCAATGATGATGCTCATCCCGGAGGCATGGGAGCATAATGAGACCATGCCTGATGAAAAACGGGCATTTTATCAGTATCACAGTAACCTGATGGAACCGTGGGATGGGCCGGCGACAATTCCATTCACGGATGGTCGATATGCAGGAGCATTACTGGATCGTAATGGACTGCGTCCTTCCCGCTACAACATATCCAAAGACGGTTATGTCGTTTTAGCTTCAGAAACCGGCGTTGGCGGTATTCCCGAGTCAAACGTACTGCGGAAAGGCCGCCTCAAGCCTGGGCGCATGTTTCTGATTGATCTGGAGGAAAAGCGTGTGATTGAGGATGAAGAAATCAAAGCCCGCATCTGTTCACGTGCACCATATCGTGTGTGGTTGAATGAACATCAACGCACGCTTGCTTCGCTTCCGCCTGCGGAGCCGAAGGCAATGGAAGGTTCGTTGCTCGGTAGACAGCAGATGTTTGGATACACGCTGGAGGACCTACGTTTGCTAATGGCTCCCATGGGAGAAAAGGGTAAAGAACCCCTGGGCGCAATGGGCAATGATACACCTCTTGCGGTATTGTCTGATCGGCCGAGACTGCTCTACGATTATTTTAAACAGCTTTTTGCGCAGGTTACGAATCCCCCGTTGGATGCGATTCGCGAATCTATGGTAACCTCACTTGCACTGAACCTGGGATCCAGTGGCAATCTCTTTACGGAAGAGGCGTGGCACTGTGAAAAGTTGAGGTTGATGCAGCCAATACTCACCGAAGCGGATATGGCTTCAATTGAGACAGGGATTGCCGGCGTTGCCACACTTAATATGTGCTTTCAACCCGGGGAACTGTCAATGGCACTGGAGCGCCTCCAAGAGGAAGCTACGCAATCCATCAGTCATGGTTGTAGTCTGATTGTTCTCTCTGATCGCGAGGCCGGAAAAAGTCAATTGCCTGTGCCGGCCTTGCTGGCTACGGGGGCAGTCCATCATTATTTGATCGAAAAAGGGTTGCGACTCCGGTGTGGCCTGATCGTGGATAGTGGAGAACCTCGTGAAGTACATCACTTTGCAATGCTGATCGGTTATGGTGCGGAAGCAGTCTGTCCATATGTAGCGCTGTCCAGCGTACGCCAGATGGCTCACCGAGGTCAACTCGGAGAAATTTCCATGGCAGACGCGGAAGAGCATTACATCAAGGCGGTTGGACATGGGTTGCTGAAGGTCATGTCCAAGATGGGCATTTCGACACTGCAGAGTTATCGTGGTGCACAGATATTTGAGGCTATTGGACTGAGTCCACAGGTGATTGATGAGTACTTCTGCCGTACGCCGTCACGGATCGGGGGAATTGGCCTGAAAGAGATCACCAGGGAGGTGGTCATGCGACACGAGTGCGCATATCCCGTAAAAAAAGTTTCTGGAATCTACCCACTGGATGTAGGTGGTCAGTATCAGTGGCGTCGGGGAGGTGAGCGTCATGCATTCAGCCCGACGGCGATTACAAATATGCAGGAAGCTGCATGGACGCAGTCACAGTCGTCTTACAAGGCCTTTGCGGACGAGATCAACAAAGGTGCAGTAAACACCTTAAGGGGACTGTTATCCTTCGACTATTCCAAGGCAAAACCGATGGATATAGATGAGGTTATGCCATGGACTGAGATTGTTAAGTCCTTCAAGACGGGGGCTATGTCCAATGGATCGATTAGTGGAGAGACACACGAAGCTCTGGCTATTGCAATGAACTCCATAGGTGGCAAGAGCAATACAGGGGAAGGAGGGGAAGGTCCTGAACGATATGGAAAAAGTAACCCCCGCCGGAGTCGAATCAAGCAGGTTGCTTCCGGCAGATTTGGAGTAACGATTGAATACCTGGAGAGTGCTGACGAGATTCAAATCAAGATGGCGCAGGGTGCCAAGCCGGGAGAAGGTGGTCAGCTCCCTGGCAAGAAGGTTTATCCTTGGATTGCAAAACTTCGGCATTCAACACCTTATGTGGGGCTGATTTCTCCACCGCCGCATCATGACATTTACTCCATAGAGGACCTGGCTCAGTTGATCCATGACCTCAAGAATGCGAATCCGCGCGCCCGGATCAGTGTTAAGCTGGTATCAGAAGTGGGGGTAGGTACGGTTGCAGCGGGCGTAGCCAAAGGGAAAGCCGATGTTGTGCTCATCAGCGGAACGGATGGAGGTACGGGTGCATCACCACAAACCTCCATCATGCACGCAGGGCTGCCCTGGGAGCTTGGGCTTTCGGAAACGCATCAAACACTTGTAAGCCACGGATTGCGCTCACGCATCGTAGTCGAGTGTGATGGTCAGATGAAGACAGGCAGAGATGTTGCAGTTGCAGCACTCCTAGGCGCAGACGAATTTGGGTTTGCAACCGCACCCCTGGTGGCTCTGGGCTGCATAATGATGCGCAAATGCCACCTGAATACTTGCCCCGTGGGGATTGCCACACAGGATCCTGAACTGCGCAAAAAATTTCGTGGCCAGCCGGAGCATGTTGTGAACTACCTGCATTTTGTTGCAGAAGATTTGCGAAAAATAATGGCACGGCTAGGAGTCCGTACACTCGCGGAAATGCGTGGGCGTGTTGACTTACTTAAGCCGCGACGGAATATCAAGCACTGGAAAGCACGTCATTTAGATTTATCACGGATACTAGTCCGTCCTGAGGTGCCGGAGGAGTTTAAAGTATTCGCATCCGCCGAACAAGATCACGGACTGGAAGGGGCATTGGATCACACGCTGATCGCTTTGGCCAAGCCTACCTTGGAGAGACGGGAGCCGGTAGTTGCTGACATTCAGATCAGGAACATAAACCGGACTGTAGGCACCATGCTAAGCAATGCGATTACGCAACGTTTTCGTACGGAGCCTTTGCAGGACGATGCGGTGACCCTCAATTGTGTCGGCTCCGCTGGACAAAGCTTTGCAGCTTTCGCCTGCAAGGGCATTACATTCAATATCCAAGGTGATGCGAATGATTACTTCGGAAAGGGGCTCTCGGGAGCTAAGCTGACTATTATGCCGCCACCTGAGGCGACGTATGTACCGCATAAGAATATTACTGTGGGTAATGTGGCCCTCTACGGTGCCACGAGCGGGGAAGTTTACATACGCGGGGGAGCCGGTGAGCGTTTTTGTGTGAGAAACAGTGGTGTCCGTACAGTGGTTGAGGCTGTCGGAGATCATGGTTGTGAGTACATGACTGGCGGCCGTGTCATCGTTCTTGGAGAAACAGGCCGGAATTTTGCCGCTGGAATGAGTGGGGGCATTGCGTATGTAATTGATGCCACACGTGAATTCAGGAGAGAACGCTGCAATATGGAATCAGTTGAATTGCTGAGTGTGGAAGACGAGAAAGACATTGCTGAGTTGCGGACTATGATTGAGAATCACTTTGAGTATACCGGGAGTCGGGCAGCACAATGGATTCTGGAGAACTGGGAGATGGCATTGACTGAGTTTGTCCAGGTAATGCCCATTGAGTATCGCAATGCGCTAAGGCGTTTAGCCAGCGAATCAGACCAGTTAGCTGTTGCCGCGTGACACCATGGCCAAGATTACAGGGTTTATTGAGTACCAGCGCGAGCTTCCCGACCAGCGTCCGGTTGAAGAACGCGTGACGGATTGGCATGAAGTGTATGCTCCATTCAGTGAAGACCGTCTGCGTCGTCAGGCTGCCCGTTGTATGGATTGCGGGACTCCTTTCTGCCAGACAGGTTGTCCTTTGGGAAACGTAATTCCTGATTGGAATGATCTCACGTATCGGGGTGATTGGCGTATGGCCTATGAGCGGTTAAACGCAACAAACAATTTCCCCGAATTCACTGGGCGAATTTGTCCTGCCCCCTGCGAGTCGGCCTGTGTATTGGGCATTATTGATGATCCCGTTACGATTGAGCAGATTGAGAAGGAGATCATCGAATATGCATTTCGGTCAGGGTGGGTTAAGCCGGAGCAGCCAGTAAGAAGAACAGGAAAAAAAGTTGCTGTGGTAGGATCCGGTCCAGCCGGACTGGCGGCAGCGGATCAGCTTAACCGTGCAGGGCATCGTGTGACAGTACTGGAACGGGATGATCGAATTGGTGGATTGCTCCGATATGGAATTCCAGATTTTAAGCTTGAAAAATGGGTGCTTGATCGTCGGCTTGATGTGATGAAGAAAAATGGTATACAGTTTATCACGTTTGCGGATGTAGGTAACACATACACATGTTCACGTCTGCGCAGATTTGATGCAGTTGTCATGTGTACAGGAGCTACACGGCCCCGTGACTTGCCTGTCCGCGGACGCAAACTGAAAGGCATTCATTTTGCGTTTGACTATCTGCGTCAGCAAAACAAGCTCAACGCGGGAGATGACCTGGTTCGCGAGGGCATCAACTACGTCAGTGCGAAAGGCAAGGATGTCATTGTGATTGGAGGGGGGGATACCGGCAGTGATTGTGTTGGTACTGCCAATCGACAGGGTGCACGTTCTATCACCCAATTCGAATTGTTACCGATGCCCCCAGATGAGCGACCGGAACACCAGCCATGGCCCTATTATCCGATGGTTTTACGAACCAGTTCCTCGCACGAGGAGGGGGCAAATCGTCGCTGGAGTATTATGACAAAGGCATTCGGGGGCAAAAATGGGCATGTAGAAAGTCTACAGACTGTCAATGTAGAACTTCAGGGGCGAAAGGTCACCGAGCTGGAGGGTACGAAGAGGCAGTGGCCAGCTGATCTCGTACTCTTAGCTATAGGCTATACCGGCCCTGAGAGTGCAAGTATGGTAGATTCGCTGGGGCTGGAGCTAGATAAGAGGAGTAATTTTAAGACAGACAGAAACTACCAGACTAATGTGCCTGGTATTTTCGCGGCAGGAGATGCACGCCGTGGGCAGTCCTTAGTAGTTTGGGCTATTAGTGAGGGGCGAGAGGCTGCACGCCATGCAGATGCATATCTCTCGGGGTTTGTTGCGTTGCCGACGAAAGGCGAAGGAGATCTGCCACGGAGATGAATAAAAAAATATTTTTTCCGAAAAACGGCAAATTGTTGAACTTTTCCCGATAAGGCCGTATACTAGCGTCAGTTGACACGATGTTCGTGCCGGCTCATCAAGAAGGGTGGAGGGTTCAGGCCCTGTGAAACCCTGGCAACCCCCGCAAGGTTTGGACACCTTGCGTGAAAGGTGCCACTTCCTGCCTCGTGTTATGCGGGGACAGATGAGCGGGGGGAATGATTCGATTTTATGATCGACTCTAGTCCAACCTCTTCCGCCCATCCTACCTGGAAGGGGACCTTTCGTGGGAAAGCCAGAAAGCTTTTTGGTGAAGGCCAATGTTGTGCCATTCATCATCTCTAACAAAAGCAGAGGCTAAACTCATGTCACAGAACGGTCAATCGCTTCATTTCGACACACTCCAGGTCCATGCGGGGCAGGAACCGGATCCAGCTACTAATGCTCGCGCAGTACCGGTTTATGCTACGACCTCGTACGTCTTCAATGACTCGGATCATGGAGCAGATCTCTTCGCGTTAAAAGAGTTCGGGAACATCTACACCCGGATTATGAATCCGACCAACGATGTTTTCGAAAAACGTATTGCGGCACTCGAAGGTGGTTTGGCAGCCCTGGCTACTTCCAGTGGACAGGCAGCCCAGTTCCTTGCTCTCGCAACGCTAGCAGAGTCCGGCGAAAATATTGTCTCATCCAGTTATCTGTATGGAGGGACCTACAACCAGTTTAAGGTCACGCTGCCGAGACTCGGAATCAGTGTTCGGTTTGCAGATGGCGACAACCCTCGATCCATCGAGGCGTTGATCGATGAGCGGACCAAGGCGATCTATCTCGAAACTATTGGAAACCCCCGCTTCAATGTGCCAGATTTCGAAGCTATTGCTAAGGTTGCCAAAAGCAATGGCATTCCCCTGGTAGTTGATAACACCTTTGGTGCGGCAGGTTATTTGTGTCGTCCGATCGATCATGGTGCTGACATCGTAGTTGCCAGTGCCACCAAGTGGATTGGCGGGCATGGTAACACTATTGGTGGGGTGATCGTTGATGCTGGCACCTTCCCATGGGATAACGGGCGGTTCCCAAGCTTCACTGAGCCATCAGCATCCTATCATGGTCTGAGCTTCTGGGATGTTTTCGGTCCTCGTGGAGTTTTGGGAGCAAACCTGGCTTTCATAATCCGTGCCCGCGTCGAGGGACTGCGTGATCTGGGACCGTGCCAGAATCCGTTCGGTTCTTTCCTACTGCTCCAAGGATTGGAAACTCTGTCGCTGCGTGTACAACGCAGTTGTGACAATGCCTTGGAATTGGCACGCTGGTTACTCGAGCGGCCAGAGGTTTCCTGGGTTGGTTATCCGGGATTGGAGACGCATCCATACCACGAGAATGCACAGCAATACCTGAGGAATGGCTTTGGTCCCGTGCTTTCATTCGGAGTCGAGGGTGGTTTGGAGGCTGGTCAGAAGTTTGTTAATGGTACAAAGTTGGCAAGTCATCTGGCTAACGTCGGCGATGCCAAAACGCTCGTGATTCATCCTGCTTCCACGACGCACCAGCAATTGGCGCGTGAGGAACAGGTGTCTGCAGGTGTTACCGAAGATCTGATTCGCGTTTCAGTGGGTATTGAGCATATTGACGACATTAAGTCTGATTTTTCTGAGGCCCTGTCCCCTGTTGGCGCAGAAGTTGTAGCATAACGATTTTTGATTGGGCTGCACACTCGAATATATTCGGGTGTGCAGCTTGGTAAATTTGATGCCGAGGATTTTGACCATACCGAAACTGGAGCTGTCCAACGGTGCTGTCCTAAGTGAAGTCCCGGTGGGTTACGAGCGCTGGGGCGAGCTTAATGAGGCCAAAGACAATGTGATCATTGTTGGGCATTCACTGACAAGCACTCCAGATGCTCGTTCATGGTGGCCTGGTTGCATTGGCCCGGGTAAGGCGCTTGATACGGATAAGTTCTTTGTCATATGTGCCAATGTGATTGGATCTCCTTATGGCACGTTGTCTCCGATCTCGGTCAATCCGGATACTGGCAGGATCTACGGAAATATGCTGCCCCAGGCAACGGTGCGGGATACGGTTACGTTGCATAAGGCGTTGTTGGACAGCCTAGGTGTTCGAGGTATCGCATTTGCTATTGGCGGAAGTATGGGGGGGATGCAGGCGCTTGAGTGGGCGTATTATGGAGCCGATTATGTACGTGGAATCGTACCCATTGCAGTAGGTGGACGTCACTCTTCATGGTGCATCGCCTGGAGTGAGGCGCAACGACAGGCTGTTTATGCAGATCCCAAGTGGAAAGGAGGAGTTTATGAGCCGCACAATTCTCCCAGGGATGGCTTGGCTGCTGCACGTATGATGGCCATGGTATCCTATCGATCGCTGGCATCTTTTGATAGCAGGTTCGGACGTAACCAGAATGGATCAAACTCCTTCAAGGTTGAAACTTGGCTCCAGCATCATGGTGATAAAATTGTCAGTCGGTTTGACCCGGCCTGCTATGTTTATCTAACTCGCTTGATGGATACACACGACGTGGCGCAGGGGCGAGGCACTTATGAAGCTGCGCTTTCAGCTATTCTCCAGCCTACGCTGGCCATAGGTGTTCGCTCGGATGTTCTCTACTTACTGGAAGAGTCAGAAGAACTTGCTCAATACATTCCACATGCAGAATTGGCGATTATGGAGGGCCCGCATGGTCACGATACTTTCCTGCTTGATCAGGAGGAGTTAAACCAGGTAGTCCTACAGTGGCGTCGGCGTGAGATTGATCCGTTAATCGACTCGGTTACTGGAAAAAGGAGGGTGCTCAGTGCATGTGGGTAATATGCACATATGCGTTTTGCGGATAGCTACAAGATGGCTTGATGTTTGTGCAGGAGCACTTGCTCTCTCGCGAGCCCATGTTGTTGAAATGAGATATCTACAAGCCGGATGTCTGTAGGATGGGGTGCGGGTAGAATCGTCTATAGTGTTTGGGATGCTCGAAACAGCGTCTTCTCTTGTCTCAAAAAACAGAGACATTCATTTTGGTCAGGCCAGAAGTGTGTGACATCAGCTTGCTACATCGAAGCGACCGGATGGCCGATCTGTTCGAAAGGCTTCATGGATCCGGCACGAAGCAGAATGACGTGGTCTTTTGCATTATCTCCCGTCAGGTGACACAATTGTAATCAGTGGTCGTAGTATGCCCGCTTATATCATGTTGGTAAGAACTAAACGATGACTAGGCTTAGAGTGGGAGTTATTGGAGCTACGGGTGCCGTTGGGCAGAAATTCGTTGAGTTGCTTGAAGGTCATCCCTGGTTCGAAATCACAGCTTTGGCTGCGTCTGACAGATCGGCCGGACATCGATACAGTGAGGCCGTCAACTGGATTGGCAGTGCACCAATACCGGCCTCCATCGCTTCAATGGAGGTTGTGTCACTGAACACCGAGTTGCCATGTGATTTTGTATTCTCAGGGTTGCACGCTTCAGTGGCTGATCATGCAGAGCCCAGACTGGCCAGCGAAGGGTATCCGGTGATCTCTAATGCAAAAAGCTTCAGGATGCACAAGGATGTGCCCCTTCTGATCCCCGAAATCAATCCAGACCACACTGCACTGATAGAAAATCAGGATTGGGGGCAAGGGGGATACATCGTCACCAATCCCAACTGTTCTACAGTCGGTCTGACGTGTGCGCTCAAACCGCTTCATGATGCGTTTGGCTTGGAGGCGGTTCAGGTAACGACGATGCAGGCCCTTTCCGGTGCTGGGTATCCGGGGGTCCCATCCCTAGATGCGCTGGCCAATGTTGTGCCTTTTATTGGTGGAGAAGAGGATAAGTTGGTTCACGAGCCGAATAAACTCTTGGGGAGATTGGTGGATGGTGCAATTCAAACTGAGACCATTACTATTAGTGCACAATGTAATCGTGTTCCAATTCTCGAGGGACACTTGGAGTGTGTTTCCGTCAAATTGGGATCGTGTGTGAGTTCGGACGAGGTGTGTAGAGCATTCAAATCCTATGTAAGTCCAATCCGAACCCTGGAGCTACCCACTGAACCTGACAATTTTCTGCATGTGTTTGAGGATGAGCGATTTCCGCAGCCGAGGCGTCATTCAGAGCTTGGGGGCGGCATGACAGTCAGCATTGGAAGGATTCGTCCGTGTGAGGTTCTTGATCACAAGTTTGTGGTTCTCTCTCACAATACGGTTCGTGGGGCCGCAGGTGGCGCCGTCCTCAATGCGGAACTGCTTCTTAAGCAGGGATTATTGCAACCGCGAAAGGCGCATGTTCCGCATAACATCGGAACAGCTGAAGGTTCGTAGAAGTACCACGCGATTGCATTCTTATCGCGGGAATAGCTCAGTTGGTAGAGCATCTGCTTGCCATGCAGAAGGTCGCGAGTTCGAGTCTCGTTTCCCGCTCAATACACACTTCGGCGCATACTCTATCCTTGGTCTTTGATTTCGCCGACACAGAATTTCTCGTTACCGCCCAGCACAGATTCTCCAATCTCAGGGTTGTTATGGGTGGTCGTTTTGCTGGCATTGGTTCCTGTTTCCTGCACATACCAGGATGCTTCTAAGATTCCGGCGCAGCTTCCACCTGGTCCTTCTCAGGAAAGCTGGAATGTTAGAACTGTAATCTCACAGGCAGATTCAGAGGCTGACACAAGTCATACAAGATTGGTAATTACCACAGACTATGTAGAATGGGTAGAAGAGGAAGATAATCTCATCCAGCTTCTGCAAGGTATAGACAATAAGGTTGAGGTCGAAATCCATGACTCCTCTGGAGCAATCTCGGCCGTGCTTGAGGCGTATCGTGTGTCGTACTACGAGTCAGAAACGCGCTTTGTCGCTGAAGGGGAGGTGGTCATACAAACAAGCGACGATCGAACGCTCGTATCCGAGTGGATCGAGTGGGAGGAGGCTGATCGGTTGCTTCGCACGGATCGATTCGTTCAGATTACCACATCTCATGAAGTGGTTTCGGGAACGGGCCTTGAGGCTGCGGAGGACCTATCTTCTTATCAGATCGGTCGGTTTAGGGCTGAAGTTGTGCTTGACCAATGAGGTGTATTACGCTGTGGCTGCTGGTTGTGCTGCTAATGCCGAAAGGCAATCACTACAAGTACGAACGCGTCCTTTTCATTCATGCGGATACGGATTCTGTAGTCGTGGAGGGAGATCTGTTGACAGGTCGACAGGAGGGGGGGGAGTTTGTGCAGTATATCGATGGGAATGTGCTGGTAATCCTCGACGGAACGAAGGTGACAGCGGATCGGGCTATCCGAAACGTAACCCGGCGCACAATTACCTTTACGGGCAATGCCATACTGATTGACGATGGTGACACATTAAGAACAGACTCACTGCACTATGAAGAAGAGTTGAAAGTAGGCTATGCTGTAGGCAATGTCCAGTTATCCGATGGAGAAGTTGTTGCTCTGGCGCCTGTGGGCATCCATTACGTTGAAGAGCGGCGTGCAGTATTCCCGCAGGGGCTTTTGCTGGAAGATTCTGTCTCCGTTCTGACAGGAGAAGCCGGCGTCTATCGGATTGAGGATAAAGTGGCTGATCTCATAGGTAATGTTACAATGGAATCGGAGGATGCAGAACTAACTTCTGATTCACTTACCCATTACAGAGATTTTGCAATATCACTCGCTCGAGGATCGGTATTGTATTTGACTGCATCAGAGGGAGATTCGACCTGGATTGCGGGCGAACGGGTCGAACGAAATGCCGAAGACTCACTCAGCATTGTTCGTGGCAATCCACTACTTGTGCACCTCGGACGTGACTCACTCTCTGTGGATACTCTTATAGTCGGGGCAGGGACCTTCCGTATACAGGAGAGGCAGGAAGGATCCAGGCTTGATGCGATGAGTGATGTTCGCGTCTGGAAAACCTCTTTTGCAGCTCGTGCAGACTCGATGGTTTACGACCGATCAGAGAATGGTCGGCATGAATCCGCTTGGTTTTACGGCCAGCCGTTTATATGGATTGATAATATTCAGCTTACTGGCGATACGGTTAGAGTAGTTCTGACAGAAGGTACAATTGACTCCCTATTTATTCTAGGGAATGCTTTTGTTGCCGAGGAGGACAGCTTAACGAAGCGAATCAATCAGGTTCGCGGGAAAGGTCTTGTTGGTACATTTCAGGGTGACTCTGTCCGCGTTTTTAGGCTTGGGCCGAATGCAGAGGCTATTTATTTCAGCAAGGATGAAGACGGTGAGATTGATGGAGCCTTGGAGGCATCAGGAGATGAAATTCGCTTGCAATTTGAGGGAGATTCACTACGCACCACAGAGTTCAGTACGGATGTGCAGGGGGTACGATACCCGGAGTCCGCATTGCCCGACACACTTGTGCTTGATGGTTTGAAGTGGGAACCCACACTCAAACCCATGAGTGAACGGCTTCTGAGCCATCCTTTATTGAGCACGTTGCAATGGAATCGCTAAAATTGCGAGCAGAAGGATTAACCAAACGCTTCAAGAAGCGCACGGTCGTGGACGATGTTTCGCTCGAGGTACAGCGCGGTGAAGTTGTTGGTTTGCTCGGTCCAAACGGAGCTGGCAAGTCAACATCATTTCATATGATCGTGGGCCTTGAGCGTCCCAACCGAGGACAAATATATCTGGGTGATAGGGATATTACGGACTTACCGATGTACAGGCGGGCACGTCTTGGGCTGGGTTACCTTGCACAAGAGACGAGTGTATTTCAGCAACTGACTGTAGAGCAAAATCTTCACGCTGTCCTGGAGTTTCAAAAACTGTCCAGGCCGGAGCGTAATGAACGGGTAGATAGATTGATTAATCAGTTTGGTTTGGACACTGTAAGAAAAGCCAAAGCCTATACGCTCTCTGGCGGAGAGCGTCGTCGAACTGAGATCGCTCGCTCAATGGCGCTTGAACCCGGTTTTTTCTTACTGGATGAACCGTTTGCCGGGGTAGATCCGATCACGGTCGAGTATATACAGGGTATTGTGCGCCAGTTGGCAGATTTGGGTATTGGAGTACTGATAACCGACCATAATGTCCACGAAACCCTGGCCATTACTGATCGGGCGTACCTACTTTTTGACGGTAAGATTATGAAATCTGGAACGGCGGAGCAATTGGCATTCGATCCTGAGGTACGCAAGCATTATCTCGGCGAAAAATTTACGCTTGAGCGCTATCGCTGAACGCCCGGGAAGTGCTGAAGTAAAAACTCAAGGTGTAATCCCAGTGATGTTATGGTTGTCATTATGAAAAGTGGTGCCTCGCAAGAGGAGATCGAGGCTGTCATTGCGAATTTGAGCGCGTTTGGCTTCGACATTCATCGCTCTAGTGGAGTTAATCAGACCGTTTTGGGCGCGATTGGAGTCAAGCCGGGGTTTGATCATCGCATTATTCGGGGGCTCAAAGGCGTTGCAGATGTGAAGCGCGTGACGGAATCCTACAAGTTAGCCAGCCGCGCAGGGCGTGATGTGTCGACGGTAGTCGAAATAGGGGGGGTGAGTATTGGTGGACGCTCAATCACCGTTATGGCCGGGCCCTGTAGCGTAGAAAGCGAGGAGCAGATAAAAGAAACGACAGCATATGTTGCTTCCCACGGAGCGTCACTGTTCCGGGGAAATATTCTGAAACCACGCACATCCTTTTATGAGTTTTATGGGCTGGAAGAAGGTAGACTGGAATTAATCCGTCAGGCGGCAGATAGTAGTGATTTGAAGGTTGCGATTGAGATTACAGATGTTGCCCGTTTGGGTATGATGTCGGAATATGCGGACATCCTGCAGGTGGGGGCACGTAACATGCAGAATTTTGAGCTGCTGCGGGCACTTGGCGCGTCGAATAAGCCGATCCTGCTAGAGCGTGGTCTGGCTGCCACAATAGAAGAGTGGCTTATGGCGGCAGAGTATGTCATGAGGTGTGGGAACACACAGATCATTTTGTGTGAGTGTGGTATTCGGACATTTGAGTCAGCGACACGCTATACACTGGATTTATCAGCGGTGTCCGTTGTTAAAGCGAAGAGCCATCTGCCTGTTTTTGTTGATCCATGCAGAAGTACAGGCATGCGGAATCATATTATCCCACTGGCTCGTGCAGCCATTGCAGCGGGGGCTGACGGGATCATGGTAGATGTGCATCACGATCCGGCTAACGCATCTGGTGTCGGGTTGAGTGCACTTAATTTTGATCAGTTCACCGAACTGATCATCCAGGTTCGGGATGTCGCAAAAGCTGTTGGTCGTAGTTTAAGTGCGGTAGGGACGACAAACAGCCTTCATCTGTAGTGCATATTGTATCTACAGTCTGCAGTACATGGGTTTCGTGGGTAAATCAGCAGCCGGGAAAATGGGATGATTGATTTAAAAAAAAGAACGGAGATAAAGGAGCGCTTCCAGTCGCTCACTGATCTTATTGCGGATCCCGAAACGGCGGCAGATCCCAAGCGCATGGCTACTCTGGGGCCTGAGCACAGGGAGTTGTCGGAGGTAGTGGAGGCAATCCAAAAGTATGAAACCACGCTCTCGGAGGTGGAAGAGATGCAGGAGCTGATTTGTGTGGAGGAGGATGCAGAGTTGGTGGCACTGGCGCGTGAGGAATTGGATGTGCTGACATCCCGGCTTCCGAAAATGGAGGAGGCGCTGTATCAGGCACTTATTCCAAAGAATCCTACCGATGCCCGAGACGCGATTGTGGAAATTCGTGCAGGCACCGGTGGTGATGAGGCTGCGCTTTTTGCAGCCGATCTGTTCAGGCTCTATGAGCGCTATGCCGCTCGCAAGGGATGGAATATCTCGGTTATGAATAGTTCTGGAGGCACGCTGGGTGGATTCAAAGAGGTCGTATTCGGTGTGAGCGGGAAAAATGTTTTTGGCAATCTCAAATATGAAAATGGGGTTCACCGTGTTCAGAGGGTACCTCAAACCGAGTCCAGTGGGAGGGTACACACGTCAGCCGCAAGTGTGGCTGTATTGCCGGAAGCAACAGATGTCGAGGTTAAAATTGAATCCAACGACCTGAAGATTGACGTTTATCGTTCCAGTGGTCCAGGTGGACAGAGCGTGAATACGACTGACTCTGCGGTTCGGATTACACACATTCCAACCGGGTTGGTGGTTACGTGTCAAGACGAGAAGAGCCAGCACAAGAACAAGAACAAGGCAATGCGTGTTCTTCGTTCACGCCTATACGAACAGAAGCTTAGTGAAGTTAACGCGGAGCGGGATGCAGTTCGGAGAAAAGCAGTTGGATCTGGGGATCGTTCCGTCAAGATTCGGACCTACAATTTTCCACAGGATCGTGTAACGGATCACCGTCTGGAAGGGAGCCATAAGAATCATCCGTTACGCAAAGTGATCGAAGGTGAGCTTTATGAGCTGGTTGATGCTTTGCGGGCGGCAGATCATGTGGATCGTATGGCAAATGCCTGATGGAACCCTCTGATTGATCGGGCATAGAACCGGTCCTTGCCCTGCTCCTGCGAAACACAGGGGCATGACCAATCAATAATCAAGTCATTCCGTAGGGATAAGTATGACAATGAATCGGAAGATGTACGAACTCACGTACATCCTCACCTCGGTGCTCTCGAGCGAACAGACCAAAGAGGTGGTTGTTCGGGTGAATGAGATAATCGAAAGTGCTGGAGGCTCAATCAGCGAGGTTGACGAGTGGGGAGCACGCAAGCTTGCGTACCCTGTGGATAAGAAAAAGAACGGTTACTACGTTAACCTCTATTTTGAGGGCCCTGGTACGTTGATTCCACGCATCGAACGAGCGCTCACCATTGACGACAATGTTTTGCGCTCATTAATTTTGGTGATGGATAAGAGCATGGTGGCCCACTACAATGCGGGCAGGGCGGGCAGGCAGGTTGTGGCTGAAACGCAAGCGAAAGCTGAAACAGCAACTGTCGGATCGCCTCGGAGGTATATTGACTATAAGGACACCGACTACCTGAAGCGCTTTGTAAACGAGCAAGGCAAGATGCTTCCCAGGCGAGTTTTGGATGTTCCTGCAAAAAAACAGCGGGCTATTGCTCGGGCTGTCAAGCGCGCACGGCATCTTGCTTTGATGCCTTATGTTGCCGATTCGGTGCGCTAAGTATAAATTGAACTATCTTAAGGGTTGTGTGCGATGAAGGTAATACTCTTAAACGACGTTAAGAACCTTGGTAGTGAGGGGGATGTCGTGAGTGTGAAGAACGGGTATGGGCGCAATTGGCTTATTCCCCAGGGGCTGGCGCAGATGGCCACCCCCGGCGTTGTTAGAGCGCTGGAGGATCAGATGCGTCAGCAAGCAAGACGTCGCGCCCAGGAGCGCAATAATGCGGAGGAGATTCGGAATCAATTAGAGAGTGTGGTAGTCAAGGTCGAAGCCAAGGTGGGTGCGGAGAACCGAATTTTTGGTACAATTACTCCCCAGCAGGTTGCCCTTGGATTGGCACTGCAAGGCTTCAACATTGATCGCCGCACCATTACCCTCAATGAGGACATCAAGGTCCTTGGTGAATATAAAGCGACGATCAAGTTGCATACGGAAGTGCATGCCGCACTCAGTGTGCATGTGGTTCCGGCCGGTAGCCTGTCCTAGACAAGCTGCTCCGTTCTTGATCCTGCTTTTGTGGTCGCTGGCAACCGTCAGTGAAGCAGTGTCCCAGTCTACCGTGTCGTGGTTGACCAGGGCAGAGTATCACGGCGAGCTTGCACGAGTAGTTTTCGAAGGCAACCTGCCTCCGAGTGATCCAGAAGGAGGAGCATGGCGAATGTATGCACTGGACTCTCCTCCACCCAGCCGAGCACTGAAAGTGCAATTCGGATCCTTGCCTGCAGGACTGACAGCATTAGATTCATTGCGTCAGGTTGAGGTGCAATCGGGATTTGACCCCTACTTTGACAAGGTCGTTACTTATTTCCAGGGGCGGGCACTTGTTTGGGCAGACTACGCGATAGGTCCGGGTTTTCCCGGCGGAGAAGTCCATGGCAGCATTGGATTCATGATCTGCAACAACCTGATCTGTCTGCCCCCGGACTCTATTGATTTTACGGCAGCTTTCACCGAAGCAGCAGATCCGTTGGGGAGTGTTCCAATTGCAACGGCTGCGCCGATAGAATTGTCCAATTCAGCCGATTTACCCAGCATTGAGGATCTGCCTGCTTCCGACATGGAGTCAAGTGACTCATCCGGGTTATTCGGTTTTTTGCTTTTGGCTATTGGGGCAGGTTTTGGGGCATTGCTCATGCCATGTGTCTACCCTATGATTCCACTCACGGTCTCATACTTCGCACGGCATGCTCAGGGCACACCGTTGCGCATGGCCTTGCTGTATGGCTTGGCTATTGTAGTAACTTTCACTGGCTTAGGCGTAACTCTTTCGATACTTGTAGGTAGTGCAGGTACCCAAATCGTGGCTGCAAATCCCTGGGTTAATCTCATTATAGCGACGGCTTTTCTGATTTTCGGGTTGTCGTTACTGGGCTTATTCAGTATTAAACTGCCGTCTAACCTCGTAAATTGGTTTGATCGCAAGGGGAGAGAGCGTCAGGACTATGTTGGTGTATTCTTCATGGGGCTGGCGCTTACACTCGTGTCATTTACATGCACCGTACCATTTGTAGGTCTATTACTTCCGAGTATTGCCTCGGGGGGCTGGTTTTACGGAATACTGGGGATGGGCACATTCAGTATAACGTTTGCACTTCCATTCGTAGCCTTTGCATGTTTTCCCAGAGCTTTGAAGGCACTCCCAGGCAGTGGGGGCTGGATGCGAGAGGTTGCGATCATTTTCGGTTTTATAGAAATTGCAGCTGCAATCAAGTTTTTCTCCAACGTCGACCTGGTTTGGGGCCTTGGACTGATCGACAGGTCGCTGGCGATAGCATTCTGGGTGGTACTGGCTGCATTGGCAGGGCTCTATCTAATTGGGCATTTGCGGTTATCGCCCGACAGTACGCGTTCACGTGTTGGTGCAGGGAGACTGTTATTTGGGATTCTATTTTTAGGGCTGGCAGTTTATATGCTGCCTGGTCTGTTTGGAGGGCGACTTGGACGACTGGATGCATATCTGCCACCGCGCGGGCCGGATGAAGTTGTAATGGGTTCTTTTGATGTCGGGGTTCGGCATGAGTGGATAACAGACGACTTGCCGGGTGCATTTTCGGAAGCTACCTTTCGCGATCAACCGCTATTTATCGACTTTTCAGGCTACACCTGCACGAACTGTAGAGAGATGGAAGTAAATGTATTTGAGCGTGGAGAGGTAAGTAAGCTGTTGGCGAGTGACTTTGTATTGAGCCGGCTATATACAGATGGTCCAGAGGGTCGGGAATTTCAGACCTTCCAGGAAAACCTGACCGGGACCCGTGCCCTTCCCACGTATGCGATCGTAGATGGAAGGAGGCCAGATCAACCGCTGATACAGTTGAGTGGTGTAGTGTCATCCGAGAGGTTTGAAGCTTTCCTGCGTCAGGGGTTGACAGAATATGCGGATTGAGTTGTGGATGGTGATCTATAGGAATCCGGGTTAAGGCTGTGTTGCCGTGCCCGATTATTGCACGTTGGTGTTTAATAGCATGGAATTTTTCTGGTATGATTATGAAACTTGGGGTAAGAATGTGCGACGAGATCGCATCGTACAGTTTGGCGGAGTGAGGACAGATGAGGAATTAGTAGAGCTCGGGCCTCCAATTCAGCTCAAGTGTAAGCCTGGATTAGATTGTCCCATTGGACCGGGAGCAGTTAACGTTCATGGGATCATGCCTCTGGAAGCTCACAAAGAGGGGCTGCTGGAAGGAGAGTTTGCCAAGCGGATCCATGCTGAACTGAGCAAGAAAGGTACGTGCAGTGTAGCATACAACGGGATGAGCTTTGATCATGAGATGACTAGGTTACTCTTCTATCGTAATCTGCGTGATCCTTATGCATGGGCGTGGAAAGATGGAAACACGATTTGGGATACCATGGAGCTGATGCGGGCGGCTTTTCTTTTAAGACCGGAAGCACTTAAACACTGGCCACAAAAGAGTAATGGGCAACCATCCTTTAAACTAGAGGCGCTGTCAATTGAAAACCTGAACAGTCGGTTACCAGGATCATCTCACGATGCAGTGGCAGATGCGGTTGACATGTTAGCAATGGCGAGACTTGTACGTGAACGGGCTCGTGATCTATGGGAGTATGCGTTTGGGTTACGTTTTAAGAAGACGGTCCAAGATATCATGAGTACAACTGAGCCAGTACTTCATGTAGTCGGAAAAATTGACACGAGCCGACATTGCGCTACTTTACTGACTCCCTTGGATTATCGGCATCGCAATGATATTTATGGCTTCGATTTATCAAATGATCCAAGACCTTTACTGAAACCATTCGAGCAGTGGACGCCAGAGGACAAGCGCACAGCCTGGCGCTCTATTCGATCATTCAAGTGCAATCAATCCCCCTTTGTATGTGAGTGGTCAAATGTGCCAAATTTACTTTCACCTGGACTGACTATCAGCAATATTTTGGCAAAGATGCAACTGAGCGAAGCCGAAATACAAGCGCGCCATGAAATGCTTCAAGAGCATGCTGCCCGTGAACGGCAGCATGCTCTCCATCAGTATCTCAAATATGAGGCAGCCGAGAAGGAAGTTCGATTTTCTCGCCAGCTGGATCCAGATGAGGCGATATACGATGACTTCTTTTCTGATGAGGACGAATTCCTGATGAATCAGGTTCTGCGGGAGGGTCCAAATTTTGATTGGCGTACAGTTCAATCAAACGATCGACGTGTTGAGCCGTTGATTTTTAGGTATGTCGCACGAAATTTTCCAGAGACCTTGGATGAGGCTGAAAAAAAACGGTGGGAAGCTTATTGTCGAATGCGGCAGTTGGAGCAAGGGGAGCGACGTTGGGTAACTTCAGATCAGGTATTCAGTTATGAGTTAAGGGATAGTATGGAGCCCTCCGGGAATCTAAATGAGACTCAAATCCGAGATCTAACACGATGGCAGGATCGGGTCAGGGAGGTATTGATGCCAGAAAAGTATGAATCATAGAGGGGCTTGCAAATTTCCCCGTAGAAAAGGAGGGGCCGTAAAACGTATTCTTTTGATGGGTTACTTTTCCCCTCCATATGTGGGTGGGACTGGCTCAGTTGATAAAGATCATCTCGGAGTTCCTGATGAAAGATAAAGGCACAAGTGAGAGTAAATCTGAATTCCTTGTACAGATCTTTGCTAGATCAAATCCAACCTGGAAGTTGATGGTCAAGTACCAAAATCACCGATAACAGTGGCGGCCCTGATGTTTTCGGGGAAACTCATTTGCAATCAACATATTTATTGCCGCCCCAAGACAGCACACTACACAACGTGTCCCTGTAATGTAGAACTTTATAACCAATCGTAAACGGACGATCAAAGGAAGATTTTTTGTGAGGCAGCAAATTCGTGCAATCTGCGTGACTCAATTCAAATCCTCAGATATAGTTGACAGGTCATCAGCTTCAGGACTAGTCAATTTCTGATAGGACCAGTCTGATTCTGGGAGCCAGTGTCCACCTTGATCTACGAGCGAGTAATTGCGGGATTTCGGATGATCAGTATGCTTAACCCAGAGGGGAACCCATACATTTGTTAAGTTTTCTCGTCCCCCTGCTAAAGTACCGCTCTTTTTAGGATCATCATCTTCTTCTATGGACTCCACGACGAGTGCAGTATCCGAGAGAGTATAAATTAGCTTATTGCGTGCCATAGCTTTCCAGCTAACCCATCTGGATTTAGGCGGAAAGGGGCTAATCAGAACGAGTTGCCCCTTCTCAATCTGATCATTTACCTCATCTATTTGGTTACACTTGTCAAAGGATGGGAATCTAAATCTGCAAATGTCATCTGGTCGGATGCCGACCACTTGTCCACCGGCCTTTAGTGCACCAATCATGGCAGTTTGATCCACTCCCCGAGCCCCACCAGATACAATGGTAATTCCCTCATTTGCCATTTGGGCACCGAACTGTTCAGAAAAGCGTAATTCCTCAATTTCGGCATTGCGTGATCCCACAACGGCTACGCTTCTATTCGATAAGATTTTTACATTTCCACGCCCAAATAAGACGGGAGGTGATTTGTCTTTCAGATGTATTCGTAGTCTCTTTGGATAGTCCTCACTTGCCCGGGTCAAACACCATACGTCTTCATTTTGCCAAGAATCAAGGACAATTTCCATTTTATCATACTGTCCAAGTAGGTATTCAAGTTGCTCCCGTGTCACCTTGGTTGCTGTATCTGCAATCGAATAGATAATCCTGCCGGATCTTGACTCATGAGAAGCTCTTAGATCTTCAATCTGTCGTGGTAATTCTTGTCTGTTTCGCGAATTTTGTATGACACTAATTTTTCGTGCCCAGTTGTCTAAAATGGTATTTTTGCTTGGCCCAAGTAGAGCTCCAGGCTCAAGTTTCTGCCGTAAAAGCCAGAATGCAAATCTTTTATACTGTGCTTCGGTAAGCGGCTTAAAGTCCGCATTTTTCCCACTGTCAAATGCAACATTCAATAGCAGAATGGCATCTATCGTTGAATTTCTTTCCATAGTCATAAGCCCAGCTTACTACTAGTTGCCAATGCAAAAGGATAAACCTTATCGCTACCTGCACGTCTGAGCAGAACTGAACCAACAGTTAATGTCCACCTTGAATTTACTACATCATCTACCAGCAATACTGGGCCTTTAAGCATACGGCCCTGTATTTCAAAGACACCGTCAAGATTCTTACACCGGTGGAATTGAGTTTTTTGAAGCTTTTGCGGAGCATTACCTCGAATTTTAATAATAACTTGCATATTCCGATCGATCTGGGACACTGATTCCGATTGATCTGGGACACCATTCCGATCGATCTGGGACACCATTCCGGTTGATCTGGGACACCATTCCGGTTGATCTGGGACACTCTGTAAGCCAGTATTTTGGAGCACTAATCTGTGCTCATCAAATCTGGAAGCGGCTTGATTTTCATCTGACCCAGGTAGGGTTTGTCATAGTTTTTGGTTTCACCAAAAACTATGAGCTATGCCTACAAAACGTGTGTTGATGAAAAAGATTAAGCGCATTCTGGAACTGCGATTTGTGTTCAAGTTGTCCATTCGCG
>MKWU01001720.1_pt1 | contig 36329 bp, 34 predicted proteins | sample 809101 | NCBI WGS metagenome assembly MKWU01 (sample SAMN05860141, study PRJNA318959) | sponge metagenome | host: Aplysina aerophoba | place: Slovenia: Piran, Adriatic Sea, Gulf of Piran | collected 2013-05-07
CTTGAGCAGGCGAAGTATCTTATGTCGAACCATCCACCAGGCGGCTGGGAACAGTTCGCCACCAAGGACGACCTCAAGGTCTTCGCCACCAAAGACGACCTCAAGGCGCTCGAGGAGTCAACCAAGCAGGAGCTCAAGGCGCTCGAGGAGTCGACCAAGCGGGAACTCAAGGCGCTCGAGGAGTCGACCAAGCGGGAGCTCGAGAGGTTCGCCACCAAGGACGACCTGAAAGCTGTTGAGAAATCGATCCGCGGTGAGATGAAGGAAGGTTTCGCTGCTGTCCAGGTTTCTCTCGCCGGGGTGCTTGAGCGATCCGCCAAAACTGCTGAGCGGCGCGCGGGTATCTACTATGCCAACGTCTTGACGTTGTTTGTCCTTGCAGTCGCGATCGTCAGTTTCGTGCTCAACCTCGACTAGGCCGTCAATCAACCACATCGGCAACAACCTCCCACGCGACCCCTCACTCCAGCGGAATCCGGCCACCTCGCTAGCCAAGTCGGTTGCGGCGGAGTCTGTGAGCCTGCGCGGGGAGATGGCCAAAGAGATCGCCGGGATATCCGAGAAGATCACGGACCAGACTCAGATCATGGTCACGATGATCGCCGGGTTCTCGCTAGCCGTGTGCGCGGCCATGGCCAGCGGCATCCTCGACATCGTAGGTGCCCTCACCGAGTGGGATGCTCACCGACAGCGGAGCAGGTGATGTCGAGGCGAGGTATTCGTCGCTGTAAACGAACGTCGCCCGGTTGCCGCGGGCAGTTTCGATTGCTGATATCTGTGCTCGCGCCACACCGGTTCTGTTTGCCAGTTCGGCTCGGGTCCAGCCGAGTTCGGTGCGGGCTTGTCTGATGGCTCGTCCTAGTCTGTGAGGCGACGTGACCGCTGTGCTGGGCCTACGTAGAGGTTCTGGCTGTGTAGTCGGCACGCTACAATCCCATCCGAGTTGCTGTTTGTTGCTTGCAGGCCACATTGTACGGTACCTCAGGTGATGTCGTCTACGGGCTACACAAACCATGTCGCGTTCCAGCACGAACCCGACCTCAAACGCGAAGCGCAACCGAAAACCGAGCTTGCCGACCCTCCGGGTGGTCGGTTGGTTCGCGACGTTCGCTAGGCTTACCGCTCGTGTCGGATTTTCTCCGCAGTTACCTCACCGTTGGAATCTTCGGTCTTGCAGGGGTCGCGCTCGTCGCCGTCTTTTTGGGCCTGGGCCGGATCCTGCGGCCCTCGAACCCGACTGTTCAAAAGCTCACCTCCTATGAGTCCGGAGTCGACCCGACCGGCGACATGTGGTCGCAGGCCAACATCCGCTACTACGTCTTCGCGCTGCTCTTCGTGATGTTCGATGTGGAGGCGGTCTTCATCTTCCCGTGGGCCATGCGTCTGGAGGTATACGAGCTGTTCGGGCTGGTCGAGATGGCGATCTTCATCTACATCCTGCTGCTGGGCCTTCTCTACGCCTGGCGCAAGGGGATGCTGCGATGGGTCTAGTCGAGTCGGGGAAGATCCCCAAGCCGATGACTTCGCTGCTCAACATGAGCCGCAAGTACAGTCTGTGGGCCTACCAGTGGGGGCTTGCCTGCTGTGCCATCGAGATGGGGGCTGCTTTCGGTTCGCCCCGTTACGACGTGATGCGGCTCGGTGTGATCCCCCTGCCGGCGAGCCCCCGTCAGTCCGACCTGCTGATCGTGTCGGGGACCGTCACCGACAAGATGGCACCGTCTGTGCTGCGTCTCTACGAGCAGATCCCCGAACCCAAGTACGTCATCTCCATGGGTTCTTGCGCCAATTGCGGCGGCCCCTACTGGGACTCCTACTCGGTGACCAAGGGCGTGGACCAGATCATACCGGTGGATGTCTACGTGCCGGGTTGCCCGCCTCGCCCTGAGGCACTGCTTGAGGGGATTGTCCTGCTCCAGGAGCGGATCCAGAACGAAGACATGACTCAGCGCTGGAAGGGTGATCCCATTGTCGTCCACTGACACCGTGCCTGCCAATGACGCCGCGAGTGATGCCGCCGACGTCGCCGGTGTCGCCGCCACCGAGGAGTCCGGCGCTGCTGCGCAGGCGGCAACCGACGAGATCCGCGAGGCGGTCCTGGCCGAACTGACAGCCGAGATGGGAGAGGCGGTGGTCGGTTCGCACCTCGCTGCCGGTGTTGACCTCACGGTTCGTGTCACCTCCGATGCCTGGGCCACGGCCGCGGTGTTCCTCAAAGAGGAGCTGGGTTTCGCCTACTTCGGGTTCCTGAGCGCAATCGACTGGCTGCCCTCGCCTTTCGGCCGTGACATGGACAGCCAGGTTGATCTGACGCTCGAACCTTCTGAACCCGCCGACCCCGATTTGATGGAACAGGGACTCGCCGGTGGTGAGACCCGCTTCCAGGTTCTCGCCAGGGTCAACGACATAGTCAACCATCGGGCCGTCACCTTGAAGGCCGATGTCGACGAAGCCTCCATGTCGGTGCCGAGCTGGGTGCCGGTGTACGCGGGCGCGAACTGGCATGAGCGTGAGACCTGGGAGATGTTCGGCATCAACTTCGTCGGCCATCCCGGCCTTCGCCACATCTACCTTCCCGGCGCGTTCGAGGGGAACCCGCTGCGCAAGGACTACCCGCTGCTGGCCAGGCGAGTTAAACCCTGGCCCGGCATCGTCGACGTAGAGCTCATGCCGACCGAGGAGCCCGACGGGGCCGACGGGGCCGACAAGGCCGACGGGGCCGACAACCGCCAGGGCGCCGAAGCCGCAGCCGCAGCCGCGGCAGAGACGAGCGACGCATGACCGCAGTCTCAAGCCGCCAGCAACTCAACTACATCGCCGCGCAGGCGGCAGACGCCCGGGTCAACCTCGAGATCGAGACCGAGGGCATGACCCTCAACATCGGGCCGCAGCATCCGGCGACCCACGGCACGCTGCGCATCGTCGCCAAGCTTGATGGGGAACAGGTCATCGCCGCGGACCCGGTCATGGGCTACATGCACCGCGGCTACGAGAAGCTCAGTGAGGTTCGCACCTATCCGCAGGTCACGACGCTGATCAACCGCATCGACTGGTTGGGGAGTTTCGCCAACGAGGTGCCCTTCATCTTAGCGGCCGAGCAGTTGATGGAGGTCGAGGCACCGCCCCGCGCCCAATGGATCCGCACTGTCCTCTTCGAGATGAGCCGGATCGCCAACATCGTCCTGTTCCTCGGCGATATGGCCGTGCAGGTGGGCGCGGTCACTCCGATCTTCTTCGCCTTCCGCGACCGGGAGCACATCCTCAACCAGATCGAAGCGGCGACCGGTGGGCGGTTCCACCCCAACTTCGACCGGATCGGCGGCCTGAAGGACGACCTCCCGAAGGGCTGGACCGTCGAGACCAAGCAGGTCATGAAGAAGATGCGCTCGTTCTGCGACGAGATCGAAGGGCTGGTCATGGGCAACGAGATCTTCCAGGCCCGCACCCGTGGAATCGGCGTGGTCCCCCCAGACATCGGTCTGTCGTACGGACTCTCGGGCGCCAACATCCGGGGATCTGGCGTCGACTGGGACGTGCGACGCGACGGCACCACCGGTGCGGGCGGGCTGGTGCACGACGAACTCGACTGGCGGGTCTGGACCCATCCTGACGGTGACTCGTTCAGCCGATTCTGGGTTCGCCTCCAGGAGGTGCGGGAGTCCACCAAGATGGTTGACCAGCTCCTCGACGGCCTCCCCAGCGGCTCGATCATGGCCAAGGTCCCGCGCATCATCAAGGTCCCCGCGGGCGAGGCCTACGTCGAGACCGAGAACCCCCTCGGCGTGATGGGCTACTACGTGGTCTCCAAGGGCGGCCTGGTCCCGTTCCGGGTGAAGATCCGCTCGGCGTCGTTCAACAACATGTCGATCACCCCGTGGCTGTTGACCGGTGTCTATGTCCCCGACATCATCACCATCTTGGGCAGCCTCTATTTCATTCTCGGAGACATCGACCGGTGAGCAGCGCCCTTTTTGCTGAGCTGGCCTACTGGCAGCAGACGGGTATCCGTGTCGGTGTCGGGCTGGCCGCGGTCCTGCTGGTGGCGGGCGCGCTCGTATACATGCACCTGTTCAAGGCCGTGTCGTTCATGCAGAGCCGGCTGGGCCCGATGGAAGCCGGGCCCTACGGCTCGCTGCAGTTGCTGGCCGAAGTGGGCAAGCACCTCCAGAAGGAAGACATCTTCCCGCGCAAGGCCGACCGGTTCGTGTTCGGTGCCGCCCCTTTCGTGGTGCTCGCCTCCACGTTCCTGCTGGTCGTGGTGGTGCCGGCCGGACCCGACCTCTGGTTCGTCGACAGCGAACTCGGCATCTATCTGGGCATGGCAGTGTCGTCGGTGTCGGTGCTGGGCATTCTGATGGCCGGCTGGGGTTCGTCCAACAAGTACTCGCTGCTCGGCGGGTTGCGTGCGACCGGCCAGCTCATCGCCTACGAACTGCCGTTGATCCTGGCGGTGATCGGTGTGGTGATCCAGGCGGGCACCATGAACATGGCCGACATCGTCTACGCCCAAGCGAACGGCGAGATATTCGGTCTGGGCATCGTGGGCAACCCCTACATCCTCACCCAGGGTGTGGCGTTCATCATCTTCTTGATCGCCATGCAGGCCGAGCTCGCCCAGGCACCGTTCGACATGCCGGTGGCCGAGTCCGAGCTGGTTACGGGGTACATGACCGAGTACTCGGGGATGCGGTTCTTGTTGTTCTTCATCGGCGAGTTCGCCACCGCCGGGGTGTTCGCTGCGCTGGCCTCGGTGCTGTTCCTGGGCGGCTGGTACGTCCCGGGCATCGATCCCAGCGCAAACATCATGAACGTCCTGGGCCCGCTGGTGATGCTCGTGAAGATCGTCGGTCTCACTTTCGTGGTCTTCTGGACCCGCTTCACGATGCCCCGCTTCCGTGAGGACCAGCTTCAGCGCCTCGCCTGGAAATTCCTCATTCCCATCGCCCTCGCCAACATCGTGGTGACGGGCATCCTCAAGGTCACGTTCTAGGTCGGCAGGTACTCATGGCACTCATACCAGGACTCGTCAAAGGGCTCGGAGTCACCGGGTCAACGATGCTGCGCACGATCTTCCCCGGCGGGCTCAAGAAACCGATCCCCTCTCCTGTGAAGGGTGCGGAGACGGTGCAGTATCCCCATGAGAAGGAGGCACCGCCGACGCGGGCGCGCGGGGTGATCGCGCTTCACGAGGAGAACTGCACCGCCTGCATGCTGTGTGCCCGTGAATGCCCGGACTGGTGCATCTACATCGAGGGCCACAAGGAGAAGGCGCCGCCGCGCCGGGCGGGCGGGAAGCCGCGTCAGCAGAACATCCTCGACCGCTTCGACATCGACTATGCGTTATGCATGTTCTGCGGGATCTGTGTTGAGGTCTGTCCCTTCGAGGCGCTGTTCTGGAGCCCCGAGTACGAGTTCTCCGAGCCCCGTATCGCTGACCTGCTGCACGACATGTCGCGTCTGTCGGAGTGGATGGAGACGGTCCCGGACTTCGAGGACTATGAGGCCGGTTCACAGCAGAAGAAGCTGAAGGTGCCGCCCACATGAGCCTGCTGGCCGCGCTGGCCGCGCTGTCCGCCGCGCTGTCCCCCGATGGCGACCTCTATGTCGCGCAGAATGTCTTCTTCGCGGTCATTGCCGTGACGATGATCTTTTCGGCGCTGCGGGTCGTGACCACCAGCAACGTCGTGCATGCGGCGCTGTGGCTGGTGGTGGTTTTGGCCGGGGCGGCCGCCCAGTTCATCCTGCTCGGCTCGGAGTTCGTCGCCGTGACCCAGGTGTTGGTCTACATCGGCGCGGTGGTCGTGCTGTTCCTGTTCGGGGTGATGTTGACGCGCGCCTCGCTCGGTGACGACGAGTCGGTGGGCGAGGAGAAGCGGGGCATGGCCGCGGTGGTGGGTGTGCTGCTCTTCTCGGTGATGGCCATCGCCCTGATCGACAGTTTCGAGGCCGACCGTCTGGTCATCGACGAACCCCGGTCGGTGAGCACCGTTTCCGACGCCATCTTCTCGCAGTACATCGTGGCGTTCGAGGCGGTGTCGGTTCTGTTGTTGGCAGCGTTGATCGGCGCCATCGTCGTGGCGCGCAAGGATTAAGTTGATGCCCGAATTGGTGAATTCCTCGCGTCGTACAACGTCGTTTTTCCGCTCTTGTTCGCTCCGCTCACGGGCCGCTCGGGCCACGGCCTCGCTAGTAGTGTTTTTGGCGCGCGGAGATTCTTGGGAGATCCGCTCGGCCTCGGGGGGGCGCAACCCATGTTGTTGAACCAGTTCCTGCTGCTGTCTGCGGTGTTGTTCTGCATAGGGGTCTACGGCGTTCTGGCCCGCAAGAACGGCGTGCTGGTGCTGATGTCGATCGAGCTGATCCTGAACGCCGTCAACATCAACCTTGTCGCCTTCGCTGCCCTCAACACTGATGCCCTCAACACCGATGTGAGCGGCGACGTGTTCGCCCTGTTCACCATTGCGGTGGCCGCTGCTGAGGTCGGCATCGGCTTGGCCATCGTCCTGCTCATCTACCGCAACCGTCGCAGCATCGACCTCTCCGAGATCGATCTGATGAAGGGCTGATCTGTGTCTTTTCTTGTCGCCCTCGCAGAATCCGACTCGGTGCCGACCGGCTCGACCGTGACCGATTCGGCGAACTGGTTCCTCGAGTATGCGTGGCTGGTCCCGCTGCTGCCTGCGCTGTCGTTCGTGGGGATCCTCTTCTTCGGAAAGCGGATGCGCTACAAGGGCGCCGAGTTGGGGATCGCCGCGGTCGCGCTCTCGTTCCTGCTGGCGGTGTGTGCTGGTTTCGCCTGGCTGGCCCATCACGACGATGGCGGCTACGTCGCGGTTCAGAAGTCCACTCAGTGGCTGCAGTCGGGCAGTGTCGAGTTCGGCGCCGGGATCCTGGTCGACGGCCTGTCGGTGATGATGCTGCTGGTCGTGACGATCGTGTCGCTGCTCGTGCATGTCTACAGCACCGACTACGTGGGCGACGACAAGCGCTACACCCACTTCTTCGCCTTCCTCTCGCTGTTCACCGCGGCGATGCTGTTCTTCGTCCTCAGCGACAACATCTTGCAGATGCTCGTCGGCTGGGAGCTCGTCGGTGTCTGCTCGTTCGTGTTGATCGGCCATTGGTGGGAGGAGAAACCCAACTCCGACGCCGCCCTGAAAGCTTTCCTCACCAATCGGGTGGGCGATGTCGGTCTGATCATCGGCACGATCGCGCTTTTCTTCGCGGCCGGCGGCGGCCGCACCTTCGACACGGTCAAGATCAACGAGGCGATCGTCGGGGGCGATGTCAGCCAGGCCGCGCTCGTGGTCGCTTCGGTCTGCCTGATGGCTGCGGTCATGTCGAAGTCGGGTCAGTTCATCCTCCACACCTGGCTGCCTGACGCGATGGCCGGCCCGACCCCGGTCTCGGCGCTGATCCACGCCGCCACGATGGTCGTTGCCGGCGTCTTCATGATTGCCCGGTTGTACCCCGTGTTCTTCGAGGGAATGCAGATCGGCGGGTCGAGCATCAACCTGATGGCAACCATCGGCGCGATCACCCTGGTGTTCGGCGGCCTGCTGGCATTCGTGCAGGACGACATCAAGAAGGTGCTGGCCTACTCGACGGTCTCACAGCTCGGTTACATGGTCATGGCGCTCGGTGTCGGGGCCTGGACCGCGGCGGTCTTCCACCTGTTCACCCACGCCTTCTTCAAGGCCAACCTGTTCCTGGGTTCGGGGTCGGTGGCCCATGCGGTGCATTCGTTCGACATGAAGAAGGACATGGGCGGAATGCGTAAGTTCATGCCCAAGACCTACGTCACCTTCATCATCGGTTCGTTGGCGTTGGCCGGACTGTTCCCGTTGGCGGGGTTCTGGTCGAAGGACGAGATACTCGTCGGCACCGGCGGCTGGGGACTGTTCGGCGACACCGGCGGCAACGGTGCCTACACGTTCCACCTGTTGATGGGCATGTTCGGAGCGGCTCTGACCGCGGCTTACATGACCCGCTGCGTGTACCTGACCTTCCACGGCGAGTACCGCGGCGGCCACGACCACGCACACGACGAACACGGCCACGAAGCCCATGGCGATCCGCACGAGTCGGGTCCGCGTATCCTGGTGCCGCTATACATTCTGTCGGGGTTGGCCATAGTGGCTGGTTTCGCCAACCTTCCGGGCGGGTTCCAGCTCGTGCCCGACTCATGGACCGAACGTTTCGGTCACTACGTCGAACCGGTGGGTTCGTCGTACTTCCCGAAGATCGCACACGCGACCCCGAGCTGGTCGCTGGCGGTGGTGGCGAGCGTCGTGGCTCTCGGTGGTGCGGTCGTGGCGGCCTACTACTACTTCGTGAAGGTCGACCGTCTGTCCAAAGAGACCGAAGCGTCGCTCACCGGACTTCCCGACGGCCTCTCGAAGTCCAACCGCCTAGCGGGTGCGGGCCACAGGGTGCTCGTCAACAAGTACTACCTCGACCATTTCTATGAGCGGGTCATCGTCGCTTTCACCAAGGGTCCGCTGGCCCGAGCGGCCTACTGGGTCAACCAGAACGTGATCGACCGCACAGTAGACAAGGCTGGGGAAACGGCAGTGCTGGCGGGCCGCCATGTCTACGACATTGTCGACCAGAGCGTCATCGACGGGTTCGTCGACGGTTCGGGCCGGGTATCGGACGCCACCGGTGAGGAACTCCGCCACATCAACTCCGGCAAGGTCCAGAACTACGCTGCAATCCTCTTCGCAATGGCGGCAGTGCTCGCCGGAGCCTTCTTGATCATCTTCGCTCTCTAACCCAGGAATCTTCTCAACATGGACACCATCGCCGACAACAACTGGTTGCTCACAGTCTTGGTCTTCGCTCCGCTCGCCGGGGCGTTGGTCATGGCCCTGATCCCCCAGCACGACGAGCAGTCCCACAAGCAGGTGGCCCTGCTCACCTCGCTGGTCACCTTGGGGCTCGCCGCCTTCCTGCTGATCGACTTCGACTACGGCAGCGCCGGGTCGTTGCAGTACTTCGTGGACACCGAATGGATCGAGGTGATCGGTGCGGGTTACACGATCGGCGTCGACGGCATGTCGCTGCCGCTGATCGCGCTCACGGCCCTGATCATGCCGCTGGTGTTCGTATATTCGTGGAACCACATCCCCGAACCGGGCAATGCCAAAGCGTTCCTGATCCTGTCGCTGATCTTGGAGACAGGAATGATCGGCACTTTCGTCGCCCAGGACCTGGTCCTCTTCTTCGTCTTCTTCGAGGTTGTGCTGCTGCCGATGTTCTTCATGATCGCGGTCTGGGGCGGCGAGAACCGGCGCTACGCCTCGCTGAAGTTCTTCCTGTTCACCCTGTTCGGCTCGGCCCTGATGCTGCTTTCGTTCCTAGCTCTGTTCTTCCTCACCGAAGCGGAGACGTTCAACATGTTGGAGTTGACCGAGATCGCCGGTGCGGGGATACCGCGGGGCACGCAGCTGCTGGTCTTCGGTGGCATGTTCTTGGGCTTCGGGGTGAAGGTGCCGATGTTCCCGTTCCACACCTGGCTGCCCGACGCCCACACCGAGGCACCGACCCAGGGTTCGGTGATCCTCGCTGCGGTGCTGTTGAAGCTCGGGACGTACGGTTTCATCCGCATCGCCATCCCCATGCTGCCCGAGGCCGCCGAGGCGTGGGCGCCGTGGATCGGCCTGTTGGCGGTGATCGGCATCATCTACGGCGCGCTCGGCTGTCTGGCCCAGACCGACATGAAACGCCTGATCGCCTTCTCCTCGGTTGCGCACATGGGTTTCGTGATGCTCGGCATTGCCACGCTGACCGACTTCGGAATCAACGCCGCGATCTTCGGAATGGTCGCCCACGGGTTGATCACCGGGATGCTGTTCTTCATCGCGGGGTCGGTGAAGGAGCGCTATCACACCTTGGAGATAAAGCGTCTCGGCGGGATGCTCGCCCAGGCCCCCCGCTTGGGCTGGATTCTGGGTTTCGTGTCGATGGCGTCTCTGGGCCTGCCTGGTCTTGCCGGTTTCTGGGGGGAGTTCCCGGCGATCCTCGCGGCCTACAACCCTGCCGGCGGACTCTCCGAGGAGGTTTTCCGCGCCTACATGGTCGTGGCGGCCATCGGCACCGTGCTCGCGGCCGGTTACCTGTTGTGGCTGCTGCAGCGCACGGCGATGGGCGAGCCGCCCGCCGAGTTCGCCGATGATCCCAACATCGTTGACGTGTCAACGACCGAGTGGATCGCCTGGGCACCTCTGCTGTTGGGGATCGTGCTGTTCGGAGTTGCGCCCGGTCTGATCTTCGAGGTCACTGACCCCGCGGTGGGTGAGTCGCTCCACAAGTGTCTCGAGGCGGGTTGCCAGGCTGCTGATTTGGCAGCCTCGTCGGTGGGTGGAGGCTGACAGTGCTAGCCGGTATCGCGCCTGTGCTTGCTGCCGACGGATTCGTTCGTCCGGAGATCGACTGGCACGCGGCCGCGCCCGAGCTAACCCTGTTGGGTTTCGGTGCCCTGATCACCATGATCGACATCGGCTGGCTCGAGCGTGCCCGAAGGATCGCCGCGCCCCTCGCCTCGTTAGCTCTGCTGGCGACGATGGTGCCGATAATCACCCTTGCCCTCGCCGGTGACGACAGGTCGATGTTCGACGGCGGTTTCGTGGTCGACGACTACAGCCTGATCATGAAGGCCATGTTCGTGTTGGCCGGCTATGTGGTCGTGTTGATGTCGACCAACTACATCGCCGAGGGGGACTATTGGGAGAACGAGTACTACGGCCTGTTGCTGAGCTCGATCCTGGGCATGATCCTGATGGCCTCGGCCCGAGACCTCATCTCCATCTTTGTGGCTCTCGAACTGCTGTCGATCCCGGCCTACATGCTGGCCACCTGGCGCAAACGCGACCTGAAGAGCAACGAGGCCGGTCTCAAGTACTACCTGATGGGGGTGTTCGCCTCGGCGGTGATGCTTTATGGCATGTCGCTGCTGTACGGAGCGACCGGCTCGACACTGCTGGTTGAGATCAATGACGCGGTCGGCGAAGCGGCCCGTCCCTCCGCGATCGTGGTGCTCGGCATCATCTTCGTGGTGGTCGGGTTCGCGTTCAAGGTGTCGGCGTTCCCGTTCCACACCTGGGCGCCCGACACCTACGAGGGCTCTCCGACCCCGGTCACCGCGTTCATCTCGGTGGCCTCCAAAGCGGCCGGTTTCGTGGCCCTGCTGAACCTGGTGTTCGTAGGCTTTGTGGGCCGCGACGGCCTTGTGGGCCGCGACGACATCTTCGAACCGCTCATGTGGGTGTTGGCGGCCGCCTCGATGACTGCGGGCAACCTGATGGCCCTGCGCCAGACCAACATGGTGCGCCTGCTCGCCTATTCCGGTGTCGCCCAAGCGGGTTACATGCTGGCACCGCTGGCCGTGGCCGGATCGGTGCCCGACAAGGCCCTCACCGCCTCGGTCACCTACCTGGTGATCTACGCGGCGATGAACCTCGGTGCGTTCGCGGTGGTGATCGCGGTGGCCCGCAAGACCCGTTCCGCGGAGGTCTCCACCTATCGGGGCCTGTTCCATTACGCGCCGGGACTCACCGTGGCGATGACGATCTTCCTGTTCTCGTTGGCGGGTATCCCTCCGCTGGGGGGTTGGATTGCGAAGTTCCGGGTGATGGAGGCGCTCATCGAAGCGGAGACCTCAGCGGGCGTGGTGCTGGGCGTCTTCGTGGCCGTCAACTCGGTGATCGCTCTTTACTACTACGCCCGGGTCGGCTTCGGCATGTGGGCTGAGGAGGCCCCCGACGGTGATCTGACCCCTGTGAATGTTCCGCTCTCGTTGGGCGTCGCCCTCACCCTGACCGCAGCGATCACCATCGCCATGGGCGTTATACCCGGCGACATCGTCGGTCGCTTCACCGACGTGAGCCTGCTCGCCGGAGGCTGACCCGCGGGCTTCGCCGGGGCAGTAGGGTTGCACGCAAAGGAGTTGACAAAACTATGCGCGTCGAGCACTTGGTGGTAAAGAACTGGCGCAACTTCAAATCGGCGGACATAGCAGTTCATGACCGGGTCTTCATTGTCGGGCCGAATGCCTCTGGCAAGTCGAACCTGTTGGATGCACTACGATTCCTTCGTGACGTGGCCGCGATTGGTGGGGGCCTGCAACAAGCTTTGAGAACCCGCGGCGGGATCAAACATGTCCGGTGCTTGGCGGCGCGCAACTACAACAAGGGAAGAGTCGCTTTGGAAATCGGTCTACGCGACGACGAGGGTGATCGGTGGCGCTACGAACTTCATTTCAGCGCTGAGCGCCGAGGCATACATCGCCCAATCGTCCGCGAAGAGATCGTCAGACGCAACGAGGAGGTGGTACTTCAGCGACCTGATCAGGACGACGAGCAAGACTCGGAGTTGCTCACACAGACGGCTCTCGAGCAGGTGAGGTCGAATCGTGATTTCCGGGTCGTCACCGAATTCCTGGCGGGGATTCGGTACCGCCATCTCGTACCTCAGATCATTCGTGACCCGGAACTTGGTAAGGAGGACCAACAAGATCCGTTCGGCAGCGACATCTTGGTTGAGATTGCGCGGACCCGAGAAAAGACAAGAAATCTACGTTTGACGCTTGTCAACAAGGCCCTGAGTTCGGCGCTTCCACAACTCGAGCAGATGGTTTTGACCAGGGATGAGACCGGTAGTCCGCATTTGGAGGCACGTTACGGTCATTGGCGGGAACGGGGGGCAATTCAAGACGAGCGCGATTTTTCTGACGGTACCTTGCGGCTCATTGGGCTTCTGTGGCTGCTTGCCGAGCGCGCCTCAAAGGCGAACCGGGTGCTGTTGCTGGAGGAGCCAGAACTGTCATTGCATCCGGCGATTGTCAGGGAACTGCCGACAATTCTCAGCCGGGTGGTCCGAACAGGCGGTCCGCAGGTCATTCTCTCCACCCATTCCACCGACATGTTGGCAGACGAGGGACTCGGGCTTGACGAAGTGGTCGTGCTCCGTCCGAGTTCAGAGGGGACCGAAGCCCAGACTGCTTCCGAAATCGCTGGAATTGATGACCTTCTGAAGGCAGGCATGAACCTCGGTGAAATCGTGGAACCATACACGCGTCCGGAAGGGATCAGCGAACTCCCGCGGTTTCCTTGATGCGAGTCGTTCGGTGCGCAGTTGAAGGAATCACGGATGAACCTGTTGCGGCAAAGCTCCTAGATTACGCGGGCCTCATGTCCCATCAATCCCTGAATGCGGGTGGCAAATCGAAACTCGATTCGAAACTGCCGGGCCTGAACCGCGCTGCCAAGATAGAGTCGCCGTGGCTAGTCCTGCGGGATCTGGACCATGACGATGTCGGGAAATGTGTCCCCCGACTCCGTTCGGACTTACTGCAAGGCCAAACCAATACGGGAATGTGTTTTCGAATTGCGGTACGTACAATGGAAACCTGGTTGCTTGCAGACTACGAGAATTGCTCTCGTTTCTTTGGAGTTCCCCTCAACCGGATGCCCCCCCATGTCGAAACGCTACCCGACCCGAAACAGGCGCTCGTAGAGCTATGCCGCAAGTCAAGTCGTACCGCAATACGGAAGGGAATGGTTCCGCGAGCTGGCGGACGCCGGAAGGTTGGGGGGGAGTACACGGCCTTGGTGCGCGAATTCGCTCGGGATGAATGGGATCCATCTCTGGCCCGCAACAACTCGCCGAGTCTTGATCGCGCGATGCGATGCCTTGAGCGGTTGCGAAGCAGCATCATTGATTCGGCTTAGTCTGAGCATGTGGGCAACCTTTCCGATAGCACGTCAGGCTGCCTGGAAGGCACTCTTGCGGATCGGTTGCGTCGCAGAATCGCTGAGCGGGGGCCGATGCCGGTGTCGGAATATGTGGACGCGGCGCTTTACGACGAACGCGAGGGCTTCTATCAGGCGGGAGGCCGGGCTGGACGGGGCGGCGACTTTCTCACGGCTCCGGAGGTCGGTCCGCTGTTCGGCGCTGTGATCTCACGGGCAATCGACGCCTGGTGGCGAGATTTCGGATGCCCACAGCAGTTCTGCGTGTTTGAGTGGGGGGCCGGACCGGGCACCCTTGCTCGAACGGTCATAGCTGCCGAACCCGAAGCGCTCCGCTCTGGAGCTCTGCGTTGGCATGCGATCGAACGGTCGGCTGCTCAGCGGGCTCAACATCTCGAACACCCGTCGCTGGTCTCGTCAGCGACCGGACCCGGCGATCCGGCTCGGGTCGGGGTGGTGCTGGCCAACGAGCTCCTGGACAATCTCGGATTCGACCTGTACGAACACCGTGGTCAGCAGTGGTTCGAACTGCGGGTCACCGAGGGCACCGGTCCAGACGAGTTCGCCACAGTCTCGGTCCCGGTAGCGGAGCTGTCGCCGGCTGTCGAGGAGCTCACAGCTCTGGTGGGGGTGCCTGTCCCAGAGGGGGTGCTCGTCGCCAGACAGCTCGCAGCCAGGGACTGGTTGGCGCAAGCTCTCGCTTCGCTGCGCACCGGTCGTGTGGTGGTGTTCGACTACGGCGCTACAACCGCAGAACTCGCCGCTCGGGGCGGATGGCTGCGGACTCACGTCGGCCACAGTGGGGGCGATACGAACCGCTGGCTCAGAGATCCGGGGACCTGTGACATCACCGTTGACGTCGCCACCGATCAACTAGAGCTGGTCCGCAAGGCCGACTCGAACCGCTCCCAAGCCGATTTCTTGAGAGCCCACGGCATCGACGACCTCGTCGCAGAGGGCAAGCGCCAATGGCAGGAGTCAGCCCACATTGGTGACCTCTCAGCTTTGCGCGCCCGCAGCAGAGTCCTTGAAACCGAAGCCCTCCTCGACCCGTCCGGTCTAGGCGCTTTCCGCGCTATGGAATGGCTGATCTGACCCACTGCACCCGTGGAGCCCCATGTTCCGCACGAGCGGGGTCGGCGCCAAAAACCGATGTTCAGCCGCCATTTCAACGTTACCCTGAGTTGACTGCCGACAGGAAGCTTGCTGGAATCCCCGGGGTCCGGTGCAAGGTTGAAATCTTATAGTTGTGCGCCAGCGAGTGCGGTGCGGCATGTCTCTGAGTTAGACTTTCGGCGATGGGACGGCCGAAGCGGCGAGGCGGGGGACGGGTCACCCCCAAGACGAAGCGGGTACATTTCGACGACGAACTCGGCTCTGATTTCGTGTTCCAAGATCGCGACTACCGGTACGAGGCCCAGTGGCAGCTTCCTGACGCCGATCCGCATTCCGGGTTCCAACTGAACCTGCTGGCTCGCGATGCCGAGTGCGTTCTCGAAGAAATTTCCGCCTCGGGTACGGTCGACATGAACGAGGTCGACTACTGGAGTTCCTGCATCCAGACCGCGATCGTGACCACGCGGTCGCCCGACGGTGTGGAACCGTCGGCAGTGCTGACGCACGCCGAGCGTGTCGGTGGCCCGGTGGGTGCCGTGCTGGCAGCCGCGGTTTCTGTCTACGGTCCTCCAGATGCCAGGCCGCAGGCTCGCCGCAGGCTGCGCCGTATCCGCGAGTCGCATGCCGATGTGCCAGCCTGGATCGAGATGTTGGGCAAGGCGGAGCCGCTGCGGGCGACGAGCACCACCGACCGGTGGGGCGAGCATTGCGAGGTTTGCATCGACTACCGGCGACCCGACGGGACCGAGCACGGCGTGTCGGTCTCCATCGAGCCGTTCTGCTTGGGTATGGCGACGCGTTTCACTCTTGGCGCGCCCAGCACTCAGCGCGCCACAACCGTCAGCAAGGATCAGATCGTCGAGGAGTTGGGCTTGGCTGACGCGCGGGCAATCGTCACAGCTGGCCTTGAGGTGCGCGGTGGGTTCGGAATCGACGAGGATGGCTCGATCGCCGACTTCGACGAAGACCTTTGGGCCCTGCTGGAGCAGCGGTTGGAGTTGCTGCCCGAAGGGGGGCGCGCACCGGACGTGTCGGCTCTCGGAGCTGAAGAGGGGGCGGCCCACTTCACCGACTTCTTCTCGCGCGGTCCGCGCCTGGGCGAGCATCCAGACGAGATGCACGACCTGGGACGGACCATGTTCGTCTTCGCCATGGTGTGTCGCGACCGCGACTTCCTGCGATGGACGCCGCTGAGGGTGGCCGTGTTCCTCGAGGACTGGCTTCCCGAGAACGGGCTTTTCTGCAGAGACTGCAACGAGTTGCACGAACACCCGCCCGACGAGGAGTGGTTCAGTACCGTCGAGTCGGTGTTCCCCCGCTGGCTGCGATACGCCGCCGGGCGCAGCGGCCTATCCGACGATGCCCTCAAAGAGAACCTGGCAGCGGCCCGCGGCCCGCTGAAACAGATGCGCCGCCGCGCAACCGACTCGCCCCGATAAGTTGAAACACTTTGTGCCTAGACGGTACAGGGACTGTAGCGGCAGTTGCGGGAACCTCAGCGCCAGCCGGAGGCTATGTGTTCGAGCCACCACTGCGGGGCGTTGTCGATGAGGTTGGAGAGGTTGGAGTAGTCCCACCAGCGCTGGATCATGCCCTCGTCGGTGAGCTCCATGACCGAGGTGAACGGGTGGACGATGCGTTCGCCGGTGTGGAAGACCCATTCCTCGGCGTGTTCGGTCACCACGAAGTGGTCCTCGGCAATCATGGTGCCCTCGACATGGTTGTGTTCTTGCACCGGGTCGAGGCCGAGGTAGAGGCGGGCCACGATCTCGTCGGGTCCGTGGGCGCCGCCCATCGACTCGCCCGTTCCCGTGTCGACGTAGTTGGCCGTGTCGGTGAAGAACGAGGCGACTAGGTCCCAGTCGTGTGAGTAGAGGGCGTCCCAGTAGCGGGCGACGATCCCCTTGTTGCGTTCCTGAATGTTCTCGGTCTGGTCAGTGCTCACCGTGTGTCCTCCTCGGGTCGGACCGAGTGCCTCTCAGCCTGACCCCGAAGAGTAGAACCCGAAGGTCGCGGGCACCTATCGGGGTACTCCGGAATTTGACGGCGAGCGGGGCGGCGGCGAGTCGGGCGGCGGCTCCGGAATTGCCGCGACCGGCAACCTGCCGGTGTCCGGTGATTCGGCGCAAGACTCGCATCCCCCAAGACTTATGGAACTCGAGGATAATAGACTCAAGACGCAGAACCAGAGACCGGGAGGTCGCATGAATCCTCGTAGGGACATGATCATCGGTGCGGTGGCCTGCATCGTCATATTCTTCTTCTTCGTCAGCATTGATCTGTATGAGGCGGTCGCGGACTTCACGGCTGACCATGAGGGCTGGCAGCTCGTGGAGATCCTGGCGGCGGTGCCCACGATCGCGATTGTCACGTCGTGGTTCGCGGTGCGGCGCTGGCTGGAGGTGGCGCACCTCAACGACCGTTTGGCGCACACGGTCGGGCAACTCAAAGAAGCGATCGATGATCGCCAGGCGATGGAGGAGCAGATCGGTGAGGCCTACAAGATGGCGGCGATGGGCCAGCTCTCCGGAGGGCTCGTGCGGGAACTCAACAACGTGATGCAGCCGATCGTGACGTTGGCGCAACTGGAGGTCGACAAGACCGACAAGAGCGGGTCGCAGAATGAGAATATGGGCCGCGTCCTGTTGGCGGCACAGCGTGGCTGCGAGATCCTGGAGAGTTCCTTGGCCGACCCGCTCAGCACGTTCGGTGAACCTGAGGAGATCGTTCCGTCGCAACGGTTGAGCAGGGTGATCGGCCAGGCCCGTGAGTCTTTCAGAAACGATGTGACGATAACCGCGAGCTTCGACGACGAGCACGGGGTGGTCTTTGTGAACCGGGACGAGTTCGATTCGGTGTTCACGACTCTGTTGACGAATGCGTCCGAGGCCATGAAACGCGGCGGCGAGATCACCGTCGGGCTCTTGACTAGAACATTCGATGACACCGCGGCGTCCGCTCAGGGAGTGTCGGCCGGCAGTTACTTCTGTGTCACCGTCACCGACGAGGGGATCGGGATGACCGAAGACGTGTTGGCACAGGTCTTTGACCCGTTCTTCACAACCAAGTCGGCTGACCGATGCACAGGGCTGGGTCTCAGCATCGCCTATGACCAGGTTCACGGATGGTCCGGCAGAATCACCGCCGAATCGACGTATGGTGAGGGTTCGACGTTCGAGGTGCTCATCCCCCGCCGTGAGCTTGCCACGGCCGTGGAGTTCTGAGCGATGACGACTGTGCTGGTGGCCGACGACGACCCGGGGGTCCGTTTCGCGCTGGCGCGGCTGTTGGCCGCGGAGGGCGACCTTGAGGTGATTGAAGCCGCCGGCTGCGAAGCTGCGCTGGAGCTCATGGCCTCGGAGAAACCTGATGTGGTCGTGACCGAAGCAGTGATGCCGTCTATGACCGCGATTGACTACATCAAGGCGCTGCGCCGGTCCTGCCCGCGTGCCGGGATTGTGGCACTGTCCGCGGGAGGCATGCACCAGAGCCCAGAGTTCGCCACCGGCCTCGCCAGCACCGCCGGCGCCGACGAAGTCCTGCGCAAACCCGCCCGCAACGATTCCCTGCTCACCGCCGTCCACAAGCTCCTCCGCCGCACCTGACTGCTGTTGGAAAATACAATCGAATTTGGTTGATTCTTCGATAGGTTGGCGGCCTCCATCGGTGGTTGCGGCAGGTCGGACACTCGTGTGAACGAACGCAGGATGCACATGGGAAGCGGGCCTGCCATCCCGCAAGGCTACGCCCCGCACAGCATCGGAGGTTAACCCGGACAGTATCGGGAGGTTCAGCGGCCTATGTCGTTGGCGAAAGCGTTGTCGAGGATCAGAGCGGCGTCGTCGGGACGGAGGAAACCCTCGGTGACGGACTGCTCGACCGAGGTGGTCATGGCTTCGAAGTACGTCTGTTTGTCGGGGTACAACTCGGCCAGTTTCGCGGTGCCGAACAGTGTCGTTGAGCCGAACAAGCCACAGAACCCCTCCCCTCCAGGCGGTTCCCCGGTCAGGGTGGCGACAGGCACGTCGACCCAGGCGGTGCGGATCCCTCCGAGTGTGTTGCCGTGCTCGTCCGCCACGAATTCATCGCCGTCGGTCTCCAGGCGCGGAGCGCTCGGCGGTGGCTGCCCGCTTCTGATCCAGACGTTGAGGGCGTGGACAGCAGCGTTCATGACCCAGTGCTGCGGTCCGCTGTTGATCGGTGCGTCGCATTCGAAAATTCCCGGGATCGGTACGCTCACCTCGACCACCTCGGCGATCGCGGGGTCGTTGCCGAGGTCTTGCGTACCCCCGGAAGGGGCGATGTTGTAGAGGTCGCCGTGGGCTGTGCCTGCCACCTCCCACAGTGCGATGTTGTGTGCGTCGGGCTGTCGGGAGTTGATTGATCCGAGGCGGAAGATGTCGGTCTCGGTCTGGAAGGTCAACACGGGAACTCGCACATCGCTGCGAATCAGGACCTGTTCGGGCGTGTCGATCTCGGCCTGTGGCGATTGTGAGAGCGGTGCGCTCCCGCCGGCACGGCTGTGGATCAAGAAGCCGTCGAAGATCTGCGCGAGCGGATCGACGCCGTTGACGTAGCTGACCAGCCTGAACGCCGATTGTGAGTCGCCGACAGCTATCAGGCGCTCGGGAGACAGGCCCGGCAGCATCTCAATATTGGCCGGCCCGATCAACCCTTGAGCGGCTTGGCTGAAGATGTCGTAGGAGAACGAGTCGCCAGGATGGTTCAGCGACCCGTAGCGTTCGGGATTGTTGCCTTTCAGGTGGAGCGGGAAGCCGATATCGATCCCCGATCCGCCGCCCTCGACACCCCGGGCCTGGGCGGACACTCCGACCCAGGCGTAACCTTCGCGGATCTGCTCGACATGGGACATGGTCCAGTTGGGTGCAGCGTCGAGTCCGCTGCTGACGTTGTACCACTCGACCATGACGGTTCCGTTGAATGCGCTCGGGTCGCTCGGCCGTATCACCGTGACCCGAGTGGTGTACTCGGCTTCGTCGGCGAACTCAACCGCCCAGCGTCCGTCGGGGGTCAGCTCTGTGTTGTCGGCGGGCACCAACGATCGAGCGGTTCCCGAGATGAAGTACTCCTGCTGTTCGTATCCGACCAGCGCCGGATCGAAGCTGGTCCCCGAGGAGAACGGATTGCCGACGTCTGGCGGGTACATCACGGTCGGCAGGGGTGTCGGCGCGGCTTCGCCGATCGCAAGCGGGTCGAGCGGGGTCGTGGTCGTCGGTGCTTCTGTGGTCGTGGTGGTCGTCGTGGTCGTCGTGGTCGTGGGTGCTTCCGTGGTGGTGGTCGTTGGCTCGAGGACTTCTTCGGTGTCGTCGTCGCCGCAGCTTGCCAGGGCGATCCCGAGCGCGGCCGCCAACAAGCCAACCGGCAGGAAACGCAACGCCCGAGAAGCTCGCATCCCATGAGTCTGCGCCGAAGATCAGCCTTCGTCTAGTCACAGTGTGCGGCGTCAGCGGTTCCCGGCCGCCGGGTCGTGGACGGGACGGCCCGCTGGATTGAAAGTCGTCGCTTGCGGAAGGATCACCTATTCAGTTTCCGGCACTTGGCACCGCGATCAATCAGCACGCGAATCGTGAGTTTCTTGGGGACTTGCCACCGAACCACTGATGCCCGAAGTGTCCTCCACGAGGACCCGGGCTTCGTTGGCCGTCAGACCTTCGGGGGCTCTTCTTCGAGGATCCCTGCGGTGCATGCGTCGAACTGATCGAGAACCCCCCGGCCAGCTAGCGGCGACCGGCCAGGCGTTCGACCCGCAGATTGAGAACGTTAGGGCGCGCCGACGAGTCGGCCTTCAACGGCGGCGTCTACCGCGCTGCTCATGTTCAGTGCGGCGATCAGCGCAGTCAACTTCAGGTTGATCTCATCGATCGTCTCGTTCTGAGCCGCGAACATAGCGTCGATCTTTTCATCCTGCGCGGCGAATCGGCTGTCGACCTTTTCCTCAAGGCGGGTGATCCTGTCATCGAGGCGGGTGATCCTGTCATCGAGGCGGGTGATCCTGTTGCTTTGATCGGTGAACACGAAGATCAACAACCCTGCGAACGCCATGGCCAACAACGTCTGCACCCCACGCTCAGTGAACCGCGGTGGTGCCAGCCGCCCTTTCCCCGCCGCTGTTGCCGGTAGCGCCACACCAGGCTCAGCGGGCGTGTCTGGCACTGATTCGGCCGGGTTCGGGGCGGGCGTGTCTGGCACCGATTCGGCCGGGTTCGGGGCGGGCGTGTCTGGCACCGATTCGGCCGCGTTCGGGGTGGCCGTGGCGGAACTGACGCTCGGTTCGGGCGGGTCTGCGGCTGGGGCCATCGGCTTTTCTGTTTTGGTGGCGGTGCTGGCGGATTTGGCGGTCATGGCCCCTCTGTCGGTTCGGGTCGCCGGCGGCGATACTCAATGGACTGGTTTGGGCGCCGTGTAACCCGGCAGCGAGGCTCAATCGCTAAGCTACACCAAGATCAATGTCATTGCAATCAATAGCACGAACATTGCTCAAGTTCTCCTCCCCGCTGGGGCCTGGCAACACGGTGTGTGATTCACGCTGGGTTTTGCGCAGGCTCCACAACTCTCCCTTTGATTCTCGATGCATCATCGGTGCGCTTTGACGCATCAACCACCAACAACCTGCGTAGCTTGTAGCTGAACGCCGTTATCAAGTCGTCGAAACTCCAAGTGGAGTACGCTACTCGTGGATCGTCGTTGACTCGGCTCGCGCATCGTCTCTCGCACGCTTTCCACAGTATGTCTGACTGGTGTGACACCATCCTAAGCGCCTGCTACGCCTGTCTGGGAACATAGACGAGACAGAAGGAGGCTGCAGCGACCCAGACAGCCTCGCCCAGCGGGCGAACGCAGCGGTGCTCCAATAGTTGAGACACCGATCAGACGACCGCTGACCCAACACCTTCTGCCGATTCCCGATCCAGGATGGCGGTTGACAGCGGAGTCTTCATGTGTGCCTATACTCCCGGCGCTGGGCCGAGACGGGAGACGACATGCAGGGGTTCGATCCGAAGTTCGGGGATCTGCCTGATTTCATCATCGGGATCACCAAGGAGATCTGGGAGGAACGCGGTGTTGAGACGCTCAACCACTACTACACGCCGAACATCCCGGTGCGGTCTCCCGACGGGGTCGTGATCGGCAACCAGGCAGTGATCGCCGCGACCAGGGCCACCCTGGCGGAGTTCCCGGACCGCCAGCTTCTGGGCGAGGACGTGATCTGGAGCGGCAACGACAAAGACGGCTATCTGTCGTCTCATCGGATTCTCTCGACCGCTACCCATTCTGGTGACGGTGTGTTCGGAGCTGCCACCGGCACCAGGTTGCACTATCGGGTCATTGCCGACTGTGCCGCGGTCAACAACCAGATCTACGACGAGTGGCTGGTGCGCGACCTTGGCACCATCGTCCGGCAGATGGGAGTCGATCCTCGAACCTTCGCCGCCGACCAGATAGAAGCCGAGGGCGGGCCTGAACTTGCAAAGCGACCTCTGACCCCACACAACGATGTGGCACCGGTGTACCTCGGTTCGGGCAACACCCACGAGATCGGCGCGGCCTATGCCGAGACTCTCAGGGGGGTGCTGTCGGGCGAATCGGGCGCCGTGGAGCAACGATATGACCGCGCTGCCCAACTGGAGGGGCCTGGGGGCCAGACGATTCACGGCTGGGACGAGACGAGCCGGTTCTGGGCCGACCTCGGCAGTGCGCTGCCCGATGCGGTCTTTGAGGTTCACCACCAGATCGGCCGAGCCGATGCCAACATGGCTCCCCGTGCTGCGCTTCGCTGGTCGCTGACCGGTACCCACAGCGGTTCTGGCGCGTTCGGTTCGCCGACCGGGGCACCGGTGCATGTGATGGGTATCAGCCACGCAGAGTTCGGACCGCGCGGGCTGCACCGCGAGTTCGTGCTTTTCGACGAAGTGGCTGTCCACAAGCAAGTTCTTCTCCATACTGGTTGATGCTCTGCTCTCGCCGGGCGCTCTGCTATTGCCGGGCGCTCTGCTATTGCCGGGCGTAGCCGGAGCCGCGGAAGCGCTAGCGCAGAGCCGCGGAAGCGCTAGCGCAGAGCCGCGGAAGCGCTAGCGCTGTCATCGCCGGGGGTTCTTGGGAAATCTAAGGGTTCTGGTTTGACAGAATGCTTACGTAAGCATATATTCGATGCTTACGTAAGCATTCAATTCCTGCGCGCTCAGCGGCACACGGGCATGACGATACAAGAGAGGGACTCAGATGTCGTTAAAATCGCAGCCTGATTCACCTCGTTCAACCCGGAAAGGGGTGACCTCGGTGGATGTCGCGGCGGCAGCGGGAGTGTCCCAGGCCACAGTCGGCAGGGTCTTCTCGTCGCCTGAGAAGGTCTCGCCCGCGACCCGCGACAAAGTCCAGGAAGCCGCGGAGCGACTCGGATACGTGCCCAACGTGATCGCCCGCAGCCTCAAATCCCGGCGGACCAACATCATCGGCGCAGTCGTACCGGCGTTCGGCGAATACTGGCAGAGCGTCCTCACCGAGTTCTCCCGTCAGCTAGCCAATCAGGACCGCCAATTGCTGCTGTTCAGCTTCGCTGAACCCGGCGACGTCGACGGTGTGCTCGCATCAGTCGCGCAGTACCGGCTGGACGGACTGGTTCTGTCATCTGCCAACATCGGCCAGGCCCAACTGGCCCAGATGCGCGAGTCGGACCGGCCCGTCGTGGCCTTCAACCACCCGGCCGCGGTCGGGGTGGTGCCGTCAGTCTCAGTCGACAACGAAGCCGGGATGGCGGAACTGGCAGCCCACCTGATCGAAGTCGGTTGCCGCGACGTTCTCTATATCGGGGGCGCGTCGACCGCCTCCACAGACCAGAGCCGCTATCGGGGCGCATCCCAGACTCTGGGGAACCAGGGCATTGCGTGCACCTACCTTGAGGCAGGCGCGTTCACCTACGAAGCGGGTTACAAGGTCGCTCGCCAGATCGTTGAACACCAACCCCTCCCCGATGCGGTGATGGTCAGCGCCGACGAAGTGGCATTCGGCGTCCACGACGGTCTGCGGGCAGCGGGTGTCGATGTGCCCGCTGATCTGTTCCTCACCGGGTTCGACGGACTCTCACAGTCCGCCTGGGCCGGGTTCGACCTCACCACTCTGGTGCAGGCGACCGATGTGCTGGTAGCTCGGGCCATAGAGATTCTTCTCGCCCCGGAACAACCAGCAGACAGCGATCCAGTCTCGGTGGTCGTACCCGGAACGATCAGATACGGAAAGACGACCGGTTCTGGCCATGGCTGACATCCTTAAAGACGCAAGCACGAAGGGCGGCCACGGTGCCGACCTGGAACTGGCCGAACGCGTTCGGTCTCTCATCGCCGATATCGAGGCCCGCGGTGAGGCTGCCGTTCGGGAGATGTCGAAGAACTTCGATTCCTGGGAACCCGAACAGTTCCGGCTCACGGAAGACCAGATCCAAGAGACGCTCGATCGCGTCGATCCGGGCACCATCGGCGACATCGAATTCGCGCAGTCGCAGATTCGCAAATTCGCCCAGGCCCAGCTCGACTCGCTCCACGATGTCGAGGTGGAGACCCTCCCCGGCGTCACCCTCGGTCACAAGAACATTCCGGTCAGCGCAGTCGGCGCCTACGTTCCCGGCGGGCGTTACCCGATGGTTGCCTCGGCACACATGAGCGTGCTGACAGCCAAGGTCGCCGGAGTCGCCCGTGTCGCGACCTGCACCCCGCCGATCGGCGGCGGGATCCCCGCTGAGACGGTTGCAGCGATGCACCTCGCGGGCGCCGACGAGATCTACCTGCTCGGCGGTGTTCAAGCCGTGGCATCGATGGCTCTGGGCACCGAGTTCCTCGAACCGGTCGACGTGCTGGTGGGCCCGGGCAACGCTTTCGTGGCCGAGGCCAAACGGCAACTGTACGGGCGTGTGGGCATTGACCTGCCCGCCGGACCCACCGAGACACTGCTGTTGGCAGACGACACCGTCGACGGAGAGATCTGCGCCACCGACCTGCTGGGCCAAGCCGAGCATGGACCGACCTCACCAGCGGTTCTTATCACGACCTCACGGCAGTTGGGGCTCGACACCATCGCCGAAGTCGAGCGTCAACTCGAGACTCTGCCCACAGCGGACATCGCGTCTGTGGCCTGGGCTGACTACGGGCGGGTGATCGTCGTAGAGGACAACAACGAGATGCTGGGGATGGCCAACGAACTCGCCTTCGAACATGTGCAGGCGATGACCGACGACGACGACTTCTTCCTGGCCAACATGGTCAACTACGGCGCACTCTTCCTGGGGCCGATGACCAACGTGTCCTATGGCGACAAGGTGATCGGCACCAACCACACGCTGCCGACGCAGGGCGCGGCCCGCTATACGGGCGGTCTCTGGGTCGGCAAGTTCATCAAGACGGTCACCTACCAGCGGGTCATCGATCGGGCATCGAGCGCCATGATCGGCGAGTACTGCAGTCGGCTCTGCGCTATCGAGAACTTCGCCGGGCATCAGGCTCAAGCTGACATCCGAGTGAAGCGCTACGGCGGGGTCGCCCGATGAAGACCGCTGTCGTGACCGGAGCGAGCGGGGGTATCGGCTCGGCGATCACCCGCCGCTTGGCCGCTGACGGATTCGCGGTCGTGGCCGGATACAACCGCTCGGCCGAAGCCGCCGAGACTCTGGTGTCTGAGCTTGTGGGTGATCACCACTCTGCCCAGCGCATCGCAGTGCTCGAAGCAGACTCGCTCGATGCTCTGAACGAGACGGTGGCCGACAGCTTCGGCCACCTCGACGTCCTGGTCAACTGCGCGGGGATGAGCCGGCCCGTGGCCCACGATGATCTCAACGGTCTCGACGACGACCTGATCGATGAGATCTTCGCCACGAACTGGCGCGGGTCGTTCGCCGCTGTGCGGGCGCTCCGCCCGTTGCTAGACAAAGGGGAGAATCCGGTCGTCGTCAACATCTCCTCGGTGGCCGGGGTCACCGGCCAGGGATCCAACGTCGCCTACTGCGCGTCGAAGGCGGCCCTCGACAGCATGACCCGCTCGTTGGGCCGCGCTCTGGCACCGAGAATCCGGGTCGTCTCAGTCTCTCCCGGGTGGGTATTGGGCGAGTACGCCATGCGTGCGCCTCAAGACGTTCTCGACTCCCAATGCGCCGAGACGCCTCTCGGTCGGCTTGCAACGGCGGGCGACGTGGCCTCTGCGGTAAGCGCGGTCGTCAACGATCTGCCGTTCACCACCGGATCAATAGTCAGCGTCGACGGCGGTCGGCCTCTCGGAACGTCATGACCGATGCTGCTCTCCTTTCACCTCCGCCCCGCGTTCTCCGCTCTCCCTCACCCCATCTCGTCGACCACCATCTTCTGCAGCCACAGGAGCCGACGATGACTGTCCCCCTCCGCCAGTCATCGTCGGAGGTGGTCGTCGACGCCGACGACTTCGCCCGGCGGATCATCGAACCGAGTGACTTCGTGGCCGACACCGCGGCATTCATCGACGTGCGCCTTGAATGCTCCGCTGGCAAGGCCAGCTACTCCTTCATCGGACCCGGCGTGTCGCAGAACCAGGACCAGACCGTGAACCTCGATGTTCCCCACGGATTCAATATCGGGGCCGCCAGCATGGCCGGCGGTGTCGTCAACGGTCAGCACCTCCACTTCACCGCTGAGGTCTTCATCTGCACTAGGGGCCGCTGGAGGTTCGCGATAGGAGAGCACCGCGAACAGACGCTCGAGATCGGCCCTGGAGCTGTCTTCTCGATCCCTACCTGGGTATTTCGGGGCTTCGAGAACATCGGAGACGACGAGGGATGGATGTACACGGTGCTCGGCGGTGATGACACCGGCGGGATCATCTGGGCTCCGGACGTGTTGAGGGCGGCTGCGGAGACCGGTCTGCACCTGCGTTCGGACTACACCGTGGTCGACGGTCTCGACGGTATGTCCGCCAACGATGTCGTGCAGCCCCTCGAGCCGGCGCAGTTGGCGTCGGTGGACCGCTACACCGACTCCGAACTTGCCGCGCGAGCCGTTCACCATGAAGACCTGCAATGGTCTGACCACTCGCTTCTGTCGGGCTCTGTCGCAAGACATCTGAGCGCCATGGCCCCGGTCATCGGACACGGCATGACCGAGGATCGCCACCACCGGTCGCCGATCAGCGCGGCGCACGGGTTCAGCGTTGAATGGTTGAGGCTGCCAGGCGGTTCCAGCACGGGCCTGCACCGGCACGACCAGAACCAGGTAGTGATCGTGATCGACGGTTCCTGGGACATTGCGGTGAACCGCGAGGAGCACGCGTTGCACTCCCGCCCCGCGCAGGGATCGGTCGTCTCGATCAACTCCGGGGCGTGGCGCAACCTGTCGAACGTCGGTGACTGCGACGCTCATGCTGTCGTTGTCTGTGCGTCTGATCAGCGTCCGGCAATCGAGTGGGACCCCGAAATCGTCAACGCTGCCCGCCAGGCGGGTTGGAGCCGTGACGCAAGCGGCTACATCGCTCCTGTCGAACTGATCGGGGGGCCGGTGCGATGACGCTTCCCGTGGTTCTGCTGCCCGGTTCAATGTGCGATGCCGCCCTGTTCGCCGGGCAACTCGAATCCCTCGGTTCGGCCGCCTCGGTCGGTGACCTGACCAGGTCCTCGACCATTGAGGCCATGGCCGCCGATGTCCTCTGCCACGCTCCGCCCGTGTTCGCAGTGGCGGGTTTGTCGCTCGGCGGGATCGTCGCGGCAGAGGTCGCCGCACAAGCTCCAGGTCGGGTAGCCGGCGTGGCACTGATCGACACCAACTTGGGCTTTGCCGACGAGGTCCAACTCGAGAATCGTCGGCGCTGGCCCGAAGTGGTGCGCGCCGGAGGATTCGAGGTGCTCATCAGCGCCTTCGGTCACATGACTGTCGATCCGCAGACTCACGGCCAGACCATCGTCGATATGGCTCGGCGAATAGGCCCCGAAGTCTTCCTCCGGCAAAACCAGGCTCTGCTGCATCGCCGCGACCGCCGCAACGACCCGGCCTCGTTGAGTTGTCCCGTTCTCATTGCCTGTGGCCGCGAAGACTCACTCTGCCCGCCCGCGATGCACCGCGACCTCGCCAGACGGATACCGCAGGCACGGCTGTCAATAGTCGACCGAGCCGGGCACCTGTCCACGATCGATCAGCCCGAGGAGCTGACCAGCCTCCTCGCCGAATGGCTGAATCTGTGCAATACCAACCAACCCATGAAAGGCACTGACCATGAATACCACCAAGTATAAGTGGTGGCGATTTCTCGCCATCATCTTCGCGTTCACCCTCATCGCCGCCGCTTGCGGTGACGATGACGACGACAGCGAACCGTCGACGACCCAGCCAGCCGACGACAGCGACATGGCCGAAGACAGCGACGACGACAGCGACATGGCCGAAGACAGCGACGACGACGGCGACATGGCCGAAGACGGCAGCGACGACGGCGACATGGCCGAAGACAGCGGCGATGACGGCGACATGGCCGAAGACGGCGGCGACGACGGCGACATGGCCGAGGAGATGGCGCACATCTCCGACGAATGCAACATCCCGAACCCGAGCGACAACGTCGAGATCGACATCATGGGTTGGGAGTTCCCCATCGTGACGCAGTACGCCGAAGAACTCGACGACTGCGAGGACGGCAACTACTCGTTCAACTACCAGTTCCTCGACTCTGTCGAAGCCCGCAACGCCATGACTCAGGACGCGGCATCCGGATCGCCGAGCTTCGAGCTCTACCAGGGATCGAATGCCTTCGTCAGCGAGCTGGCCAACCAGGGGTTCGTCATGCCTCTGAACGACCTGGTGGACAAGTACCGAGACGAGTACGACCTCGACCAGATCGACCAGGCATTCTGGGACATGGCGTCGCTCGACGGGAACATCTACGCGATCCCGATGGTGTCCAACACCATGCACGTGTTCTACAACGAACCCGCCCTCGCTGAACTCGGGGTCGATGTGCCCTCCACGTTCGATGAAGCGTTCGAGGCCTGCGCCGCGATCCAGGATGCCGGATACGACATCGGCTTCCTCTACATGCTCTCGGCCGGTTGGGCCTGGCAGATCGAGTTCGACAGCGTCATCGGAGCCCTTGGCACGACAGCGATCGACCCGGTGACAGCCGAACCGAACTTCAACAGCCCTGAAGGCATCGAGGCCGCCACGCTGCTCCAGCGGATGTGGCAGGAGTGCGCTCCCAACGCTTCGGGTTCCTACAGCACAGACGATGTCCAAGCGGCCTTCCAGACCGGCGAGGCCATCCTGGGCCACACCTGGGCATCACGGGCCGGTGCGATGGACGATCCTGAAGCATCGACAGTGGTCGGCGAGATCCAGTTCGCCCCGGCACTCAGCCCGGGAACCGGCATCCTGGCTGCTCCGGCATACATCGACGGTTGGATGATCCCGGCCAACACGCCCGAGGACATGGTTGAGACGATCTTCTTGGCCATGCTCGCCGCCACCGACCTCGAGAGCCAGCAGGCAGCTGCGCAGTACGGTCTCGTGACCCGGTCGGGCGTGAGCCACCCCGACGGCCCACGCGATGCGGCCGCCGCGGAGGCAAGCCTCGTCAACGGTCGGGGTGCAGACCTCACCCACCCGGCCGCGGGCATCGCCCGAGCCAAGCTGGGCGAGGCACTCGTCACGATCCTTGACGGCACTTCGGTCGCCGATGCCCTCGCGGCAGCCGAAGAGGCATACCTCTCCGAGGCCTCAGAGCAGGGTCTGCTCTAGGGTCCTGGAGACAGTTCAGTAGCCATTCCTCTGAGCGGGGCGGTGTCGCAGTGGCACCGCCCCGCAAGGGGAGCGCAGCCAAAGGCTCGCAGCGCAGGTTTGAAGTAGGGGGAAGATGAACAGACGCACCTTCTGGGGGTTCACGGTACCCAGCGTGGCCGTGATGCTGCTGTTGATGGTCTTTCCGCTGCTTACGACCGTCTGGCTGGGCTTCCACAAGCTGCTGCTGCGCGACCTGAACAACCCGGAGTGGATCGGGTTCGGCAACTACACCGACCTGCTGTCCGACCCGGAGTTCTGGGCGGCCTTCCGGTTCACAATGGTGTTCGTCGCCATCGTAGTGCCGGCCACGATGATCCTGGGGTTGTGCACGGCGCTGCTCCTCGACCGGGTCGGTCGGGGTCGGAGCGTCTATCTGGCCGCCCTGCTGCTGCCGTTCATCGTGACACCCGTGGTCGGGTCGCTCGTCTACAAGGACCTGTTCGAGCGCGGCGGGCTGCTGTCCTGGTTGTGGGAAGTGATCACCGACGACCCGTTCGCGGTCAACTCCGGAAACGTCAAGTGGCTGATCATCATCCAAGCGATCTGGAACATCATGCCGTTCGCGATGATCACCTTCTTCGCCGGTCTGCAGACGCTCCCCGGGGAGCGGGTGGAGGCCGCGGCCATCGACGGAGCGAATTTCTGGCGGAACCTCTGGCATGTGATCCTGCCCCATCTGAGGGTGCTCATCCTCTTCGTGGGGCTCATCTCGATCATGGACGCGTACCGGGTGTACGACCAGGTCTTCGTGTGGACCGGCAACAGGTTCACCGATGCCCACACCCTGCAGGTGTACAACGTGCGGATCGCCACTGCCTTCGATATCGGTCGACTCGGGAAGGGCAACGCAATGGCGGTCCTGACCGTGATCGGCATCTTCGTGGTGCTCATTCCGTTCCTGTGGCGCAGCTACAAGGACCAGATCGAGGAGAGGGTGTGAGCAGATGAGAAAGACAACGCCCCTCTCCCGTTTCGGTCTCCACGCCACGCTGGTTGCGCTGGTGGTCTGGAGCGTGCTCCCGTTTGTCTGGACCTTCCAGACTTCGATCAAGTTCACCCGCGACGTCGCAGCCAAGAAGCCCGTGCTCTGGGGGTACGAGACCACCGCCAACGCCTACAAGGCGTTCTGGCTTGATGCCGACGACATCAACATGTGGAGCGTCCTAGTTTACATTCTGGCGGTTGCGGCGATCTGCTTCGTGCTTGGCCAGATCGGCCGACGAGTGCGCCACGGTTGGCCGTGGTTCCTCGGCGTCGCGGGGGTGATCTTCGCCGCGTTGTGGCGTTTCCCCAAGATCTGGGAGGCCAACGACGAGTACGACTTCTTGATCAACAGCATCGTCGTCACGGTGCTCACGATGCTCATCTCGTTGTCGATCGGACTCCTCGCGGGCTATGGACTCGCCCGCTACACCGGCATTTCGGGGGCGGTGATTCTGATCATCGCCCTCGGCTTCAGGGCCCTGCCGCGCACCGCGTTCGTGCTCCCCTACTTCTTCGGTGCCAAGGAGATCGACGACTGGTTGACGAGGACCGGCGTGGGTTCGTGGAACTTCCCTTTGATCGACTTCCCGGGCATCGACACCCTGCAGATCCTCGACACCCGCCTTGCCATCGTGCTGGCGCTGGTGGCGGTGAACCAGCCGTTCACGATCTGGATGTTCCGCAGCTTCTTCATGGAGGTTCCCAAGGAGATCGAGGAGGCGGCGATGATGGACGGTGCCACCCGGCTCCAGGCGTTCCGAAAAGTGATCATCCCGATGATGTGGCCAGCGATCATCGCCACCGGACTGTTCACCATGCTGCTGGCCTACAACGAGTACTTGTTCGTGCGGGTCCTGGCCCCGACGGAATGGACCTTGCCGGTCGCAATCGTCTCGCTGACCGGCGGCGAGAGTTCCAGAACCATTACCGAGGCCGCCGCGGCATCGGTCTCTATCACGCTGCCCATCGTCGTGGTCATCATCCTGTTCCAGAAGCATCTTGTGAAAGGACTCGGCGCGGGCGCGGTGAAGGGTTGATGTCTGAGAACCTGCACACTCAGAACCTGCAAACGGCCAAACGTGTGGTCCTCGACTACTACGAGGCGCTCGACGGCGCGCGACAGGGCGAGATTGCCAAGGTGTTGGCCCAGCACACCGCAGAGGACTACCGGTGGCGCGGGATGCACCCGTTCAACGAGATCAGCAGCGCCGATGAAGTGGCCGAGCGGTTCCACATGCCGTTGCGCGCGTCGTTCGCTCCCCTGCAGCGCAGGCCCGACATCTTCCTGGCCGGTTTCAACACCGAGGGAGAGGAGGGCGAGGTCTGGGTGTGCCAGATGGGGAACCTCCTCGGCCTTTTCGACCGTGCGTGGATGGACATTCCACCGACGAGGAAGATGTGCTTCATCCGCTACGCCGAGTTCCACCGAGTGGACGGCGACAGAATCGCGGAGACCGCCTTCTTCACCGACGTCATCAGCGTGATGCGCCAGGCGGGCTGCTATCCGCTGCCTCCCCAGACCGGCTCGTCGCACATCTACCCGGGCCCGAGAACCCACGACGGGCTGCTGTTCGGCACCCGCGATCCCAGCGAGGGCACGGCCACCATGGCTCTGGTGGACGAGATGATCGCCGACCTGCTGCACGGCAACGAAGTGGGCAACGAGACGGGGCAGAACATCATGCCCCGCTCGGTGCTGGCCAGGTGCTGGCACGAGGACATGATCTGGGCCGGTCCCGAAGGCATCGGGGCCAGCTACACCATCGACCGCTATCAGCAGCAGCACCAGCACCCGTTCCGGACGAACCTGTTCGACAAGACCTTCAACGGGCATGTGGCACGGTTGGCTGAGGGCAACTACGCCTGTTTCTTCGGCTGGCCGAACCTGACTGTGACCGCCGACGGCGGATTCTGTGGCCTGCCGGGATCAGACGTTCCCGCCGACATGCGGGTGGTTGACGTATACCGCCGCGACGGCGACAAGCTCGCCGAGAACTGGGTGTTCATCGACATGTTGAACTGGCTCAACATGCAGGGACTCGACGCTCTGGCCCGAATGCGCCAGTTGTTGGGGGTCGAGGAGTTCCGCGCCGAGAACATCATTGAATCCGATTGGGAGCGTCCGGACGGGCCGACCCCCAGCGACGAGAGAGAAAGTAGGGAGAGAGAAGATGTCCACAGTAACGCTTGACAAACTCACCAAGGTCTACCCGAACGGGTTCCAGGCCATCACCGACTTGAGCTTGACACTCTCAGAGGGCGAGTTCCTGGTGCTGGTGGGTCCGTCGGGCTGCGGCAAGTCGACGGCGCTGCGAATGATCGCGGGACTCGAGGACATCAGCAGCGGAGATCTGTATGTGGGTGAGCGGCGGCTCAACGACGTCCCGCCCAAGGACCGAGACATCGCCATGGTGTTCCAGAGCTATGCGCTCTACCCACAGATGACCGTCGCTGAGAACATCGGGTTCCCGCTGAAGCTCCGCAAGGTCGCCAAGAAGGACCGTTCGCAGCAGGTTCAGCAGGCAGCCCAGATCCTCGAACTCACCGAGCAGCTCGAGAGCAAGCCCTCAATGCTGTCGGGGGGCCAGCGTCAGCGGGTGGCCATGGGGCGGGCGATCGTGCGCAAACCCGCTCTGTTCCTGATGGACGAACCTCTGTCGAACCTAGACGCGAAGCTGCGTGTGCAGATGCGGGCCGATATTGCCGCCATCCAGAGCGACTTGGGTGTGACCACGTTCTATGTGACCCACGACCAGGTCGAGGCGATGACCATGGGCGAAAGGGTGGCTGTCATCAAAGACGGCGTGCTCCAGCAGGTGGCACCACCCGAAGAGCTGTATGCCCATCCCGACAACGTGTTTGTGGCCGCTTTCATCGGGTCGCCGTCGATGAACCTCTACGAGGCGAGGCTCTCCGCGGCAGACGACGGCGGACACCTCCTGCAACTCGGAGACCATCGGCTGGCCGTGTCGCCATCGTTGATGAACAATCGGCCCGCCCTGGCCCGATACGTTGACCAGCCGCTCGTGGTCGGTATCCGCCCCGAGGATCTCGAGGATGCAGCGGTTGCGCCCGACCACCCCGCCGATCAACGCATCTCGGCCAAGATCGAAGTGCGGGAGGCCCTCGGTGCGGAGACGCTGATGCATTTCAGCATCGCTGCGCCCACGGTCGACAGCGGAGACCCCGACGCTCTCGATGAACTCGGAGAAGAGGACACCGGCCGCTGCACCGCACGTTTCAGTGCCGCTACCCGTGCTCGGGTGGGCGACCAAATCGAGATCAATGTAGACACTGATCACTTGCACTTCTTCGACCCGGCGACCCACGAGGCGATCAGATCTTGAAAACCAGTACCGACCGCATCCTGACCACCCATGTCGGCAGCCTGCCGCGTTCTGAGGCGGTGACTCGCGGCGTCTTCGCCATCGACAACGAGGAGGACATCGACCTTGAGCAGCATTGCAGGGAAGTCTCCGCAGCCGTCGCCGAGGTTGTCGCCCGCCAGGTGTCCGTCGGTATCGATGTCGTGAGCGACGGCGAGATGAGCAAACTCAGCTACGCCACCTACATCAAGCACCGCGTCACCGGTTTCAAGGGCGACAGTCCCCGAAGATCGCCTATGCCAAGTTGGCATCGCTGGTCGAGGGTGCCGCCCTGGTCTCCCAACGGCTCTGGTGAGCCGGGTGTGAGCCTGATCGTGCGAGGAGCGCCCGATGACTGTTCATGACGAGAACAAACGCCTTTGCAGGAAGCTCACCGGTTCGATGTACCACTGGACCGACGACTCGGTGCGGTCAGCGTTGGCAGAGGTCTTCGCCGCCGATGCCGCGGTGCATCTGGCATTCCCGTTCGAGGATCTCGACGGACCTGCAGGTCTGTGGGACCAGGCACTGAGCGCGCTGTCGTCGGCGATTCCCGACGTCGAGCGTCGTGACTACATCGTCATGGCCGGCCCCGACGATCAGGGCGAGAGTTGGGTCGGATGCTGCGGCCACTACACCGGCACCTGGTTGAGGCCGTTGGTGGGAATTCCGGCGAGCGGACAGCAGGCCGCGATGCGGTTCCACGAGTTCTTCCATGTCGTTGACGGTCGGGTCGTGGAGATGCAGGCACTGTGGGACCTGCCCGAGTTGATGATGCAGGCCGGGGTCTGGCCGATGGGTCCCAGTCTCGGCCGTTTCTGGCATGCTCCCGGCCCTGCAACCGTTGACGGGTGCAGCGAAGGCCCGCATGACGATGCGGTCTCTCAGGCCAGCGTCGACTGGGTGCTGGGGATGCTCGACGACATGGGCCGCCATCCCGCCGAACCCGAAGAGGTCATGCGTCTGGACCACTGGTGGCACCCGAAGTTCAGTTGGTACGGTCCCGCGGGTATCGGCACCGGGCGCGGTGTCGACGGTTTCCGCAACTGGCATCAGATCCCGTTTCTGGCAGCCATGCCTGACCGCAGGGTCAATTTCGGGACGGTCAGCCACTTCTTCGGCGACGGCGATTATGTGGGTGTCGCCGCCTGGCCGGGGATGGCAATGACGCTCAGCGGTGACGGTTGGCTCGGCATCGCACCCGCAGGCCGGGAGATCACGATGCGCAGCCTCGACTTCTGGCGGCTGGAAACCGACCCGGCCACGGGACGGCGTTCGATCCGTGAGAACTGGGTGCTGGTCGACCTGCTCCATGTCTGGGATCAGCTGGGTGTGGACGTGCTGCAGCGAATGGAGGAACTGGATCGCCCACGGTGCCTGACCCGCCAGGGCCTGACCCGCAACGCCTGACCCCAAGGGCTTGACCTACCAGGGCCTGACCCGCAGCGCCTACCGAAATCTGGCGCTTCGCGTTTTGGGTCGGGGTGAGGGTTTAGAGGCTCACCGCCTGATCCAGAGCCGCACGTTGGCCGGCAAGATCCTGCTGGTGTGCTAGGCGCCTCTTCAGCTACACTGCACCCGCGCCCTATAGCAGAAATATCTATATACGTTGATGTTGTGCAGTGCAAAAAATATATAGTTATCGAGCGTCGGTTCTTCAGGGTTGCTCCAACCAATTGGGCTTACCCGCGAGCAGGGGAGGCTGCGAGTGAAAGCAGGCGAGATACAGCACCGGCTGGCATCCACCAACCGATGGTGGTCCGATCGCCACGGATGGGCGGCCGGCGACTCCGATCTGAGGGAGGCCGCCCGCGCCCCCTTCAGCTACACCACCGGCGTGCTTGACGATCTCACCCCCGGTGGCCTCTATGTGGTTCGCGGCCCACGAAGGGTCGGCAAGTCAGTGGCAATGAAGCGCGCTGTGCAGCGCCTGATCGACGGCGGGGTGGACCCGCGGCTGATTGTCCACATGTCGGTTGAGGGGTGGGGGGAAGCCGACCTTGAGCGACTGGTGGGTGCCGCTTCGCAGATCACGCCGACGGGTGCGCCCCGATACTGGTTCCTAGACGAGATCAGCGGTGTCGCGGGCCGCTGGCCCGACAGGATCAAGTGGTTGAGGGACAACGACCCGCGGTTTCGCTCGGACACCGTGGTTCTCACCGGCTCCTCCTCGTCGAACCTGAAGGAGTCGCTTGGGGCGCTGGCAGGACGGAGGGGAGGGGCCGTCGACCCCGACAGGGTGCTGTTGCCGATGGGATTTCGGTCGTTTGTGAGCTTTGCAGCCGAACAGGGGCCCCAACTCGATGATCTTGGGCCCTTTC
>MKWU01001724.1_pt1 | contig 36239 bp, 35 predicted proteins | sample 809101 | NCBI WGS metagenome assembly MKWU01 (sample SAMN05860141, study PRJNA318959) | sponge metagenome | host: Aplysina aerophoba | place: Slovenia: Piran, Adriatic Sea, Gulf of Piran | collected 2013-05-07
GCCCACCGACCAGGCCTGGATCGAGTCTCTGTTCAGCCACGTCAAAGGCGAACACCCCCACCTCGAAACGCTCGACGATCCCGCCGACCTCACCGCAGAACTCGAACGCGTCCGCAACCACTACAACACGGTGCGGCTCCACGAAGGCATCGGCTATGTCACCCCCAACGACGAACACACCGGCAAAGGCGACCAAATCCGCCACCAACGCCGACACGGACTCCAACAAGCCGACGCGCAACGACGCGCCCACCACCGAAACCAACCGCTAACATGACAAACCAACCACCACCAACCACCCACCTATGCGCCGGGAAAAAACCCGCGATTTGTCGCGAAGAGTCAGACACACCTCACCCGATTTCGTAGGGCTCGTTGGTCATGAACGCAGCAGCGCCCGAACAGCACCGACACCGCGAACCACGTTGCCTTCAAGGTAAGAGCGGTGCGCCTCGGCTAGCTCCTCGACGGCTGAGGTGTCTTCGAGCACGGCCAAGGTCTCTTCAAGCGACTCAAGATCTTCGGGGCTCATGAGTACTGCTGCAGGTGAGCCGTTTCGCGTTATGACGACCCGTTCGTGGTGGGCACTGACCCGTTCAATGAACTCTGAGAGACGGTCCCGCACCGTACGGAGTGATTCGCTCGACATGGCCACAATTGTGCCGCACCGGAGCACCAAGTCAACCCCTCACCACCGAAATCGGTGTGTCGGTGGCCGACAAACCCTCCCGGGCCTTCTCGCGCTTCACGGGGTGGTGAACCGTCAGGGGCGGCAGATGCGCTGTCCGGTGAGGGGTGTTGGTTGACCTCCGTTGAGGTGCCGCAGGGCTAGAGCCGGGTGAGCGAGCGTGTCGGCTAGCGACGACCAGGATGAGCTGGCGGACGCAGCCACGCAGGTGACCGAGTCGACGGCTCGCACCGCGGCCTCGCCGACGCTGAGTGCCGAGTTGACATGAGCCGTGATCGCCTCGACGAGGGCTATCCCTGTCGACTCGTCGGGGTTCTGGTCGGTCATCACGGTCATGGCGTAGGCCCCGCCGTCAGGGTCGCGCACGACTCCTGTGGTTCCCACACGCCAACCAGAGCCGCGCAACGGGTAGAAGCCGTTCTTGAGGGCCGCCTCGTAGCCGTCGGGCAGACCGGCTGTCACCCCCCAGCTCTGGGCTGCGCTCACGCCCGACATCGTGGCCCATGCGGCGGCCACCGACGCAGCGTCCAGCGGACCCCCACCCACAAGCAGCTTCTCGACGAGCACAGTCCGGTCCTCGGCAGTGCTGACCGTGGCGCCGTAGCGCCCGGTGTGGCTAGTGCCAGCTATTGCGAACCGCGCATCGAGCGCTTCCATCCCGGCGGCGCCTCCAACCGCGATGTACAACCGAGACGTGGGCGGGGTGTTGTGGCTGTAATGCATCATCAACTCGATGTCTGCAACTTCAGATGCGCTGAGCGGGCGGCCCCCTTCCTGGGCTGCCAGCAGAACTCCGGCCAGTACCTGCGCCTTGATCACGCTCGCTGTGGTGATCGCCAAGTCGGGATTGAGGTGGTACCAGCACCCGGTGCGAAGATCATGCACCGCGGCCGTGAAACGTGCACCACGGTGTGCCGCGGCGATTTCGGCGACGAAAGCTCCGTCGAACAGGCCGCTGCAGCGTTCACCTGAGGCTTCGCAGTCGTAGGGCTCACCCGTCGCGCTCGGCGGGGATCCGAGCCAGCGCCAAACAAACGTGAGGAGTTCCGCCCAAGTGACCGCGGCGTCGGGGTCGAAAAATGTGGCTGAGCGCCCGGTGGTGATCCGCTCGGCTGCCATCCACCCCACAGGGGCGCTCTGCCAGTCCCGTTTGACATCGACAAACCAACTCGGCCGACTGTCGGGTTGTCCCGATACCCGCCAGAGGAATGCGGCCACCTGCGCCCGGGTGGTAGGGTCGTCGGGGCTGAACGTCGTGGGCGAAGTTCCCCTCGTGATTCCGCTGTTGGCCGCCCACGCCACCGGGATGTGCAACTCGCCAGCGGTGATGTCGAGGAACCGATGGCGGGACCGGGCCGCCGGTTCGCCGAGGGACTTGTGCAAGACCGCTATGACCTCCCCGCGTGAGACCGAATCGCCCAGAGCCACACAACCTGTCACCACCCCGGCACCCTGCGCCCACACCACCGCATCGCGGTAGTACGGCACAGCGCCGGAGTCGCTCCGGCTTGCCGGCACAGGCGATGCGACAACGGCTGAACCGAGCAGACCGAACACGACGATTGCCGTGAGCAGCGCTTTGGCAGCCCGGAGCCTCATGCCCGCCAAGCCTAAGCCCTGCGTTCAGTCAGGACACCGAGCGCGGCCGTCATGACCGGCCAGCCACTTTCTCGGTTCAATATGACGCCCAGCGCTGATCCATCGGTCGTCGTTGCGGCGGCTCTTGATCCGCGACCAGACGACGCCGCGGCTGCGATGTGGTCTGTGGTCTCCAGCACCGTTGGCGGATGCCATTCGTTGCGTCTTTTTCAATATATTTCATGTTGACCAATGTCATACACCTGTGCAAGGGTGTCAGAATGTGCATGAGATGCGAGGGATTCAGCGAAGAGCAGGTCGGGCGGGTGCACGACCTAGCGATCGATGTGCATGGGTTCGTGATAACCCAGGTGCGAGAACACGGCCAGAACGGCTGGACCTACACGATGGGGCTCCGTGAGGGCTTGGACCACCCAGACCTGCTGGTCGTGCACATGCTGCCCGACGTCCAAGCAGAGTTGGTGTCGAAGTTGGGAAACATGGTGGTGGACGACGGACAGATCGACCCTGAGGTGTTGGCGGTGTCTGACATCGAACTCGTGCCGGTGGACCCCAGGCACCTCCGCGATGGGCTGGTTGCTGAGTGGGTCAACCGCTATGGCAGGTTCCCCGAGGAGGGCGACTTCCTGCAGGTCATGGCGGGTTCGAGCATGCTGTGCGAATGCTGTCAGCACCGGATGCAGCGTCTCGATGAACCGGCACCGCTGCAGCCGCACCGCAAGAACCGACAACAACGCCGGGCCGAGTTGCGCAAACCGCGTTCAATGGCGGGGTAACGGCAGCAGGGTCGGCTCCTGGCGACCGCGCAGGGGCCGTGGACGCTTGCGCATCGTGCTTCGATGACGGTTCAGGCTCCTGGCGACCGCGCAGGGGCCGTGGTGGTTGTTGCGGCCTAGAGGTAGGAGTCGAGGGCGTCTCGGATGACTTGGCTCTCGCTGGTGTCGTCGGTAGCTGCCCGCTGCTTGATCCGGTTCTTGTAGCTGTGGGGAGCGCGGAATGTGTACACCTCGGCCCGTGTCTCTCCGATTCTCGGTGAGCGGCGGCGCGTCCGCTTGACCTTGGCCAGCTCGTCGGGCGTGAACTCTCGCCCCTCAAAGTCCGTGGCGATGGCCTCGATCTCATCGCCGGTCAAGGTCCTGTCGGTCTTAGTCTCGTCGTTCATCGTCAATCCCTGGTGAGGTAGGTGCGGAAGACTGGGCGCAGCGGCATCGCGTGGATGACCAGGTCCTGTTCCGCTGTCTGGAGGTACAGCAGTTCGAGCAGGTTGCCCGCACGGTCGGGGCCGATGCACAGGCTCTTGGTCGGATCATGGTCGCTGTCGATGTCATAGAAGCCCAAGGCGTGTTGCCACGCATGCGAGATGTCGTCGTCGGTCAACCCGTGCCGGTAGGCCGACTCGAATATCTGCACCACTTAAGCGTAACACGTTTAAGGGTGGCTGAACCACAGCAGGTCGAAGCTGGGGTCCACCAGAATGCCGCCAGGACGACGCTACCGGCCCGTTGCTACGTTGTGGGGGCTGCCTGCTGGGCCACTCCAGGGCCCCGTGGCGGCGTTCGTGGCTCGACGGGCCGCTCTGAGCGGCGTCGCGTTGATCTCGGCCGGTACGAAGGAAGTGAAGGGGTGCTCGATTCGGCGGCGCTGGTACCGTGCGGCTCCGGCAGAAGTGTTTTCGCAGCCCACCGACTCCGACCTAAAACGCGAAGCCCTCCTAAACGCCGACCCGTTACGGTTGGGATATGAGTCTTGCCGTTGAACCAACCGACCTAGCCGGTGTTGCGCAACTGCATGGACCGGCTGCCTACGTGCTGACCACGGGTGCCGACAGCCGGCCCCGGGTCATACATGTACCGGTCGACATCGCCGATGACGGCACCATCTCCGCCGTTGTGGGTCGCAGCGCCGCCGCCAATGCGACCGACCGCCCCAACGTGTGCGTGTTGTGGCCTCCCGCTCCCGACGGATTCAGCCTGATCGCCGACGGCACAGCAATCGTTGAAGGCCAACCCGGCCCCGACACACAGATAACCGTGACCGTCACCACCGCAGTCAGACATCGCCCCGCCCGCACCTAGACCTCAAGGACACCCGCCAGGGGACCGCGCGTAGTGCATCATCGGGCGGGTTGAGAGCGGGGTGAGCGCTGAGTCAACACCTCGTCACCGAAATTCGGCACCGCCTTGGCCGGTAGGCCTTCCCGTACCTCCGCCTCGTTTGGCAGTGACCAAGTTTTTCGTGCTTATAGCTTGCAGAAAGACATTTCACTGGTAGGGTGAAGGGCTGAAGTATGAGATTCGACTTTGAGGATGACGATTTACGACGACTGTACGAAGACAGAGAGTTTGTGCTTCCCCGAATCGGGCCCGACGTTACCAAGGCATTTCGGAAGAAGATGGGGTTGATTGCCAATTCTGCGTCTGAGTCAGACCTTCGGAGTTTCAGGGCTTTACGTCTTGAGAAACTCAAAGGGGGCCGCACCGGTCAGCACTCGATCAGACTCAACGATCAGTGGAGGCTCATCTTTCGGATCGAGACCGATGCTGAAGGTCGTTTGCTCATCATTGTCGAGATAGTCGATTACCACTAGCAAGGAGATTCAGCGCCATGACCACGACCTACACCCCAGCTGAGGTGTTCCCGCCGGGCGAGTACCTCCGCGATGAACTCGACGAGCGCGGCTGGACTGTCACCGAGTTCGCGGGAATCATCGACCGCCCGCTTCAGGCAGTGTCGGAGATTCTGAATGGAAAGAAGGCGATCACTGCCGAGACCGCCTGCTCTTTTTCTGAAGCTCTCGGCACCACTCCGGAGCTGTGGCTCAACCTTCAGAGCGCCTATCGTCTTCACCGATTGCGCGAAAAGACCACTCGGGATCATCCGAGCCCGACGGCTCGGCGAGCGCGACTCCGCGAAGTAGTTCCGCTTGCGGAGGTGAGGTCTCGGGGTTGGATACCGCGAACCGACGATCTCGATCTCATCGAAGCATCAGTGCGCGAACTGCTCGAGATTGAGACTCTCGGCGATCCTCCGAAGTTTGTTTTGGCGGCGAGGCGTTCGAATTCCACCGACCCGATCAGCATTGAGCAGTCGGCGTGGCTCGGCCATGTGCGGCGAGTTGCTGAGACTCAGACCGTCGCCGAGTATGACGTGAACGCGCTAGGGGCGCTCGCGCAGCGCCTTCCCAGGCTGCTCGTAGACGGCCCGGGAGAACTCCCGGGACTGCCGACTCGGTTCAGTGATTGCGGTGTCTGTCTAGTGTTCGCCCAAGGTCTTCGAGGAGGCAAACTGGATGGCGCTGTGACTCTTCTGCCCGACGGCTGCCCGGTCATTGGGCTGACCACGCGGGGAGACCGTTTCGACAGCCTCCTATTCACTCTGCTCCATGAGTGTGCCCATTTGACACTCGGTCATATTGATTCACGCACTCCCACAATTCTTGACGACGATCTGAGAGAGCCTCGGGACGACCCGGACGAGGTGGCAGCCGACGAACAAGCCTCAACGTGGCTCTTCCCGAGCGGGTTCCAGATCAAATCGGCATCGGTACCAGCGATGCTTGAAGCTTCGTTGGAATTTGGGGTGCATCCAAGTGTGGTCGTTGGTCGCGTTCAGTACGAGACCCAGAATTGGAGTCGCTACCGCAACCATATTCCAAAGGTCCGTTCCGAACTTCGAGACGCAGGACTGCTCTCATGAGCGCATTCACCGAGTGGGGTCTCCATGACCGGTCGGCTACTTTCTCTTTCTATCTGACGGCCCATCACTGCACTAGTCGACCACAGGACGCTCGGGCCGCTGCGAGCCTGGCCGACAAGCTCACGATCGCTGGTCCCAAAGGGCCAACCGCCGCCCATCGGTTGCGCGCCTCTGGATTCGACTCTCCGGTCATGTTCGACGGGACCGGTTACGAGCGCCAAGAATTGCCCCCACCTGATGTTTGGGTAGACCGGCAGCGACGTGTTGAAGCGGCTTGGCCTCTCCTCCCGGGTGTTTTCTTGCCTTGGGACAAAGACTGTAGTGAAGCGTTCGTGGGTGCGGTTCAGGAACAGAGCCGCATCGCGGTGGACTTGGACGCCATGATGCTATTGGCGATTGACGCGAGGTGGATCGGAAAGCAGACTGACGTCGTTGTGGATACTCTGCGCTCGGCAGACCAAGCTTTAGTGGCTCTTCGCGTTTGAGGTCGGGGTGAGTGGGGTGAGGGTCCGCGACCCTCACCCCACTGGCCTTCGTGGCGGAGGTGGACGGGAAGAACCCAAACAAGAAACCGACAACGGGTCAATGCGCCGCGCGGCGAATTTCGCGTGACCGTGACCTCCAACAGCGAGCCGGTCAGGGGGCGGGGGTCCTTGAGTCCCACTGCCAGGCTTCAGTGGGCGTCGAGTCGGCGGAGTACGACTGCCCAGGTGAGGACCGAGCTGACCGCTACCAGGGCGAGCGAGGCGACCGCCCCCTGAGCGAGGGCCCCCCGTTCGCCGGCAGCCCACACCTCAGTCGCGAGCGTGTCGAAACCGATGGGTGCGAGCAGCAGCGTGGCCGGCAGTTCCTTCATGGTCGAGAGCATCACCAGGCCGGCTCCGGCAAAAAGGCCCGGCGCCATCAACGGCAGCTCAACGGTGAAGAGGCGACGCGACCGGTTCGCTCCCAGAGTCGCTGCGGCGTCGCTCATGCTCTCCGCAACCGTCTCCACCGCGACATGGGCGGCCCGACTCGCCTGGGCGCCGAAGTGCAGGACATAGGCGACGATCAGCAACGGAAGCGTCTGGTACCAGCGTCCGATGAGCGGGGCGTCAATCGCCCAGAACACCAGCGACAGGGCGATCACCACCCCTGGAAGCGCGAAGCCCGCCACCACCATGGAATTGGCTGCACCCGCGATCCGGCTCCGATAACGCCCCGTCAGCCAGGCAATCGGCAGCACCACCGCAATGGCTGCCACCGCGGTGATCAGACCCACCTCGGCAGTGTGCAGCGCCGGGCCCCAAAGACCTCCGACATCGACTCCCAGACCGACCGAGTCGATGTCGGTGGTGAGGCCGCGCCAAGCCCAGAACCCGAGCACCGCGACGGGACCGATCAGCGCATTGCTCAGAAATGCGCCAACCACAACCAGCACCGGGATGCCCCAACCCTTGAGGGGAACGATCAGCGGTTCATGGCTGCGCTTTACCTCCACCTGGGCACGTCGCCGCTCGAGCGCGCGTTCGCCCGTCACGACGCACAACGCCGTTGCCCCCAGGATCAGGGCGAGCCCCATCGACCGGGCCTGGTCGAACAGTTGGTCGGCATAGATCTGTTCGGCAAGGGTGCTGTAGCCGAGCAGCGAGACAGCGCCGAAATCGCTGATCGTGTAGAGGAAGACGAGCATCGTCCCGGCCAACACCGCACTCCAGACCTGCGGCAGCACGACGGTCACAAAGACGGTCGGCGGCTTGCGGCCGAGCAGACGGGCCGACTCTTCGAGCGACGGTGGAAGCGAAGCCAGCCGGGCCGCCACCGGGAGGTACACGTAGGGATAGGTGAACAGGGTCAGCACCAGCCAGGCACCGCGGAACCCCTTCATGTCGGGCAGGTCGCTGATGCCCAGCGGCGAGACGAGATCCTCGACCAGACCACCGGTCGCGAACCCGGCGATCAGCGCAGTCGCCCCGACGAAGCTCGGGAACACCAGCGGAATCGGGGCGAGGATGCGCCAGACGCCGCGGCCCCGGATGTCGGTGCGGATCGTCAACCAGGCCAGGCCCGTGCCGATCACCGCCGCCGCTACCGATACCGCGAACCCGAGCAGCAGGGAGCGGCGCAGCGGATCCCAGGTCGACTGCGACAACAACAGCGAACCGAGGTCGGTTCCCAGGTCGAGGTTGCGGCTCACGACGTAGGCGAACGGCCCCATGAAGACCACGCCGATCAACACCGAGAGGGCCAGCATCGCTGCGGGCGGTCGACGCTTCGATGCTGTCAACCGCCCCGGGTCGGCGATGCCGGAGCCGCGCATGCTACTGCTCGATACCGCTTTCTCGAATCAGGTTGATCGTTCCCAGCAGACCGTCTCCGAGCAGGTCATAGTCGATGGTCTGGGCCGCGTATCCATCGAGCGACGGCAGGTCCGACGGCGGGGCGACACCCGCGACCAGCGGGTACTCCTGCGTCTGAGTGGCAAAGGTCATCTGTGCATCATCGCTCAGCAGGAACCTCAGAAGCGACTCAGCCGCCTCGCCGGAATCCGACGATGCCAGCACCGCACCCGCGGTGACGATCACCAGCGAACCGATGTCGTCGACAGGCAGGAAGTGGTTCCTGCTCGCCACGGTAGGGTCGGCCTCGACCGCTCGGAGGTTGTAGTAGTGGTTGACCAGTCCCATCGGGACCTCGCCGCGCCCGACGGCCTCCACGATCGCTGAGTTCTTGGGATAGTTGGGGGAGTTGTTCTCGGCCATCCCCACGAGCCAGTCCCGTGTCGCATCGTCGCCCAGTTCGTTGCGCATGGCGGTGACGAAGTCCTGGAACGAACCGTTGTTGGGTGCCACTCCGACCCTGCCCGCATACTCGGGACCGACCAGGTCGTCAACCGACGTCGGCAGGTCTGCCTGGTCGACGAGGTCGCTGTTGTAGACGACGACCCGCACACGCCCGGTCAGGCCGACCCAGGTGTCGTCTCCCGCCGCGAACCCCTGCCCGACCGAGGAGGTGAGTTCGCTGCCGAGCGTGGCCAGGCGGCCCTCGCCGGCGAGCAGGCCGAGCGCTCCGGGGCTCTGCGAGATGAAGAGGTCCGCCGGGGTGTTGTCGCCCTCGGTCTGGATCAGCAGTGCCAACTCCGCGGAGTCGCCGTAACGCACGTCGACGCTGGTCCCGGTCTCAGCGGTGAATTCGTCGACGAGTGGCTGGATCAGTTCTTCGTTGCGCCCAGAGTAGAGCGTGATGCTGTCGCCTGATCCGTCACCGCTGCCGCAGGCGGTGGCGAACAGCGCCATGCCGAGCAGTACGACGAGGGTGGTTGGGAAGGGCAGATGGATTTTCATTGGGCTGGTTTTCATGCGGGGACTATAACCACGATCCCGTCGATGTTAGGCATACCTAACATGTGACATCCGTCACAGCACCGATGCGGGCTAGCTGACCGTCTCAGCGACCCGGGCAACCGGCACAGAAGAACTCCCGTAAGCCAGGGTCGACACCCCCGAGTGACCGACCGAGACCTCAGCACCGACTGCGAACCTCGGCGCGCCGGTCGCCCGGCTCCTGACCACCGTGCCCCCCGCTAACGCAACGCTGATCAGCGCATCGTGCCCGCAGTAGGCGATCCCGACGACCCGCCCGCCGTAACCCGACGACAGAACAATCTCCTCAGGGCGCACCAGGACCTCGACCGGGCCACTCACCGAGTTCGCGAGCGGAATGCGTCCGAGCACAGTGTCGGCCTCCGACCCCTTGGCGTACCCCGCCAACAACTCCGCCTCGCCCACGAACGCTGCCAGCCAGGGATCCGCGGGCCGGTCGTACAACTCAGCCGGCGTCGCCTGCTGTACCAGCACCCCGTCGCGCATCACAGCCACCTCATCGCCGAGTTCGAACGCCTCAGTCTGATCATGGGTGACGAAGATCGCGGTGATCTCCAGCTCGCGCAGCAGTTGGGCAACCTCGGACCGCACACCGGCGCGCAGGTTGGAATCCAGACTCGAGAACGGCTCGTCGAACAGCAGAACCGAGGGCCGCGGCACCAGGGCGCGGGCCAACGCCACCCGCTGCTGCTGTCCGCCCGAGAGCGAACCAGGCAGACGGTCACCGTACTCCTCGAGCCCGACCATCTCCAGCATCATCCGCACCGCCTCGCGGCCACGGTCGCTGGTCCGCCCGAACCTGCGCCAACGATGCCCCCGCGGCAACCCGTAGGCCACGTTGGCGGCGACGCTCATGTGCGGGAAGAGAGCACCGTCCTGGAACACCAGGCCCACCCGGCGCTTCTCGGGCACCATATGCACGCTGGAACTGGCAACCAGTTGTGAACCAACCCAGATCTCGCCCTGCTCGACCGGCTCAAGGCCGGCGATCGCCCGCAGGAAGGTGGTCTTGCCGCAACCACTGGGCCCCAGTATCACCAGATGCTGACCCGGTGCAGCCACCAGGTCAGCCCCCTTCAACACCGGAACGGAACGGTTCACCCGGAGATCCTTGGCCCGGACCACCAACGCAATCAGCTCAGAGTCGGCACCCGTGTCCGTGTGAGGCATGCCTTACATCGTATCGCTGCACGACGGTTTCAACGAATCGTCTGCCGGTCTTGTTCGCTGCGCTCGTCTCGGCGGGTCATCCGAGCAGTTCCGGCAGGGGCTCGCTGCAGACGACGGTCACCCGTTTCGTGGCCCGGGTCAACGCCACATACAGGGACCGGAATCCACAGGTTTCCTCGTCGACGATCCGTCGTGGCTCGACCACGACCGCGGCGTCGACCTCGAGGCCCTTGACCAGACGCACCGGAACCACCGTGACCCGCTGGTCGAGACCATGGCGTGTCGGCCCGCCGAAGGGCAGCTCATGGGCTGCAAAAGCCGCAGTCACGCTCGCAAGCAGCGATACCGGGACGATCACCGCAACGTTGCCCTCCCCGACCTTGGCAAGCTCCGCTGAAACGACCCCGACCAGGGTCTCATCGGGCGAGTCGCGGACCTCGATGAGTTGCGGATCGTCGCCGTCTGACCGCACGGGCCTCGGGGGGCGCAACCCCGGCGCGGCGAACGGCAGAATCTTGTTCGCCAACATCATCGTCGGCCCCGGAATCCGGTAACCGACGCTCAGTCCGGCGATCCGAGGCTCGTGCTTGCTCGGGAACGCCGCTGTCACAGCGCCCCAATCGCTGTTGGCCCACGCACCCGTGGCCTGGGCGATGTCGCCGACGACGGTCAGCGACCCGTTGAGGGAGCGGCGCGCCACCATGCGCAACTCCATCGGCGAGAGGTCCTGCGCCTCGTCGATGCAGATGTGCCCGTAGGTGCGGACCGCGTCGACCGCACGCTTTCCCGGACGAGCGCCCAACAGGGCGCGGGCCTCGTCGAGCAACGGTACATCCTCGAAACTCCACACAACCTCATCGGCATGGCTGCTGCGGGGCCGGTGCAGACGCAGTATCTCCTGTTCGCTGAACGCCCCGCGGTTCGCAGACTTCAACAGCGCCTGCGAACCGAGCAGGTCGTGCAACAGGTGCGCCGGAGTCAACACCGGCCACATCCAGTCGAGCGTCTCGCGGACGCCGACATCGTTTCGCATCCGTTCACGCACAACCTGGGGGTCGACCCGCTTGCGGGCGCTCTCGGCAAGGGTCTCAAAGAACAGGTCTTCGACGATCTTGCGGCCCGCATTGTGGGTCCGGGAACGCCGGCGGGCCACCGCGACGATCCTGGCAGACCCGGCGACGGTGATCCGCAACCGCTGCAGACCGAAACCGAACACCTGGTCAGTTCGCAGCCGCCGCTGCCGATTCGACACCGCGGTCGCCAGCACCTCCACCATCCGCGGGTCGCCCTTGACCCGGGCGGCGCCTTCGTCGTCGAGGCGGTCGACCCGCACCCGGGGCTGCACCAGGTCGGCGAGCACCGCAATGGTCACACCCGACTCACCCAGCGACGGCAGCACCTGTTCGATGTAGGCGATGAACAGCCGGTTCGGCGCCACGACCAGGACCCCCTGAGACTCCAGCGAAAGCCGGTGGGTGTAGAGTAGATAGGCCGCGCGGTGCAGCGCCACCACGGTCTTGCCCGTGCCGGGACCACCCTGGACCACCAACAGCCCGGGCATCGGCGCGCGGATGATCTCGTCCTGTTCAGCCTGGATTGTGGCGACGATGTCGCCGAGCCGCCCGGTTCGGGCCGCCTCCAACGCAGCGATCAGAGCACCCTCGCCCCGCACGGCGGCATCGCTTGTGTGGTCGGGATCGGCGAGCTCGCCGAACAGCTCGTCGTCGATCCCGAGCAGGGTGCGGCCCCGAGTGGCGAAGAACCGGCGCCGCTCGAGCCCGAGGGGCTCACGTCCGGTCGCGCGGTAAAAGGGTTCGGAGACCGGCGCCCGCCAGTCGACCACCACCGCGTTCTGGTCGTCGTCCCAGACACCGACCCGGCCGATGTAGAAGCGTTCACCGGTCCCTGCGGGATCGATGCGCCCGAACACCAGCGAGCGGTTTCCCAAGTTGAGCCTGCTCAGCCGGTTCAATGCTCCTTGAAGCACAGACTCGCGCTCGAAACGGGCCTGGTTGGTGCCGCCTCGGGTCGCCTCGAACATCTCGGTTATCCGCCGCACCCGCTCACGCGAGTCGTCGAGGCAGCTGTAGGCAGCGTTGAGATGTGCCTGTTCAGCCTCTAGTTCCGGGTGACGTTGCGACACGTTGCAGATGAACTCTCAGAGGTCCCAAACGAATGGGATACTGCGAATGGGGAGTCATTTAGCCTAGCGCGGCGCAGACGCCCCTACGCTGCTGGTATGTTCACAGTCGGACTGGTTCTCGGAGCAGGCGGAGCGGTCGGCGACCCCTGGCATTGCGGGGTGCTGTCACGTCTGGAGTCGGAGGTGGGCTGGGATCCGCGTGAAGCGGACCTGATCGTCGGCACCTCGGCGGGTGCGTTCACCGCCGTCGGCCTCCGCAGCGGAATTTCAGCGGCTGACCGGGTGGCGCGGTTCCGTGACGAGCCGGTGAGCCCGCAAGCCGCCGAGACCTATTCGAGGGTCAGCACCGAATTCGACGAACCCGCCGTTGAGCGGGACTGGCGGCCGCTCTCAGTGGAGATGTCGCTCAAGGCGCTGTGGCCCCCCTGGAAGCTGGACCCGGTCCGGGCCGCGCTCGGGGTCGTCCCGCGGGGCACCCGCTGCGGCATCACCTCCCAGAAACGCATGAACGAACTCCACCCTGGCCGCTGGACGAAAATGCCGACCTGGATCGTTGCGGTGCGCGCCGGCGACGGCCGCCGCATCGTTTTCGGGCGCGACGACGTGCGGGGCACGATCGGCCAGGCGGTACAGGCGTCGTCCGCGGTGCCGGGCGTGTATGTTCCGGCGCAGGTCGGCGAGGTCGAATACATAGACGGCGGCGTGCACTCCGCTACCAACGCAGACCTCACCGCGACGCTCGGCTTCGACGTTGTGATCGTCTCCTCGGCAATGACCGGGGGCAGCGGCCTGCTCGGTTGGGTCACCAATCCGCTCCGCACCTGGTTCAGCAACAAGCTGACAAGCGAGGTCGACGAGGTGCGGCGCCACGGCACCGCAGTCGTGGTGATCGAGCCTCACCCCGACACGCTCGAAGATTTCTCCGACGACGACGCTGGCCGGCGCCGACAGGCCGTGCGCGCCGGTGAGACCGCGGTTGACCGGCTCCTGGAGACCCCGACCGGGGTCGGCCTGCAGGCGCTGATCCAACAGGGGAAGCACGGCTAGCGTGGTCGGCGTGGTCCCCAGCAGCGCATTCCCCACCGGCGCAATCCCCAGCGGCGCATTCCCCGCCGGCGTGGTCCCCAGCGGCGCATTCCCCAGCGGCGCATTCGACGACCATTGCTTCATCCGGGCCTGCCGGGGCCTGCCCCATGAGCGGGTTCCGGTCTGGTTCATGCGTCAAGCAGGACGCTCACTGCCCGAGTACCGGGCAGTCCGGGGCCCGGGCACGATCCTCGACGCCATCAAGGACCCGGACCGCTCCACTGAGATCACGCTCCAGCCCGTGCATCGCTACGGGGTCGACGCCGCCATCCTCTATTCCGACATCGTCGTGCCCGTCCATGCGGTCGGTTTCGGGGTCACGGTCACGCCCGGAGTCGGGCCCGAGATAGCAGAACCGTTCCGTTCTGCCGCCGACCTCGAGCGGTTGCGCCCCCTTGATCCTGTTGCCGACACGCCCTATGTGCTCGAGACGGTGCATCAGCTGGTCGACGAACTCGACGTGCCGCTGATCGGGTTCGCGGGGGCACCGTTCACTGTGGCGTCGTATCTGATCGAGGGGCGCCCGTCGCGCGACTATCTCAACACCAAGTCGCTGATGTACAACGACGAGCATCTCTGGCACTCGCTGATGGACCGGTTGGCCGACCTCGCCATCGCTTCGCTGACCTCGCAGATCGACAGCGGGGCAACGGCTGTGCAGTTGTTCGACTCCTGGGCGGGGGCTTTGTCGCCGGACCAGTATCAGCGCTACGCCGCGCCGCATTCGCAGAAGGTGCTCGGCGCGGTCGAGCAGACCGGCGTGCCCCGGATCCACTTCGGGGTCAACACCGGCGAACTCCTGGAACTGATTCATGGCGTCGGCGCCGACGTCGTGGGCATCGATTGGCGTGTCCGGATCGACCGGGCCCGGGCCCGTCTCGGCGGCTCGGTCGCGCTGCAGGGCAACCTCGACCCGGCCGCGGTGATCGCCGGGGTCGATGCCGCCGTCTCGGGAACCCGCGAGGTTCTGGCGTTCAATGCCGGTAACCCGGGCCACGTCTTCAATCTCGGCCACGGTGTGCTGCCTGCGAGTGATCCCGACGTGCTGAGCGAGGTGGTGAGGGTCGTTCATGCCGAGGGGACGGTCGGGCTGGCCGATCCGGAGCCGCAGTGAACGACCGGACCCTGATAATCGGCGGGGGAATCACCGGCCTGTCCGCGGCCCACCAACTTCACCGACGGGGCGGGGACTTCGTGAGGGTCGTTCACGCCGAGGGGACGGTCGGACCGGCCGATCCAGAGCCGCAGTGAACGACCGGACCCTGATAATCGGCGGCGGAATCACCGGGCTGTCCGCGGCCCACCAACTTCACCGCCAAGGCAAGGACTTTGCGCTGCTGGAGGCGAGTTGCCGGGTGGGAGGCAAGATCGCCGGTGGTCCGGTGGAAGGCTCTGCTCTGGGGTTCGACGTGGACTGTGCAGCCGACGGGTTCCTGGCCCGGGAGCCGGAGATGTCGGAGCTGTGCCGTGAACTCGGCTTGGGCGATGAGTTGGTGTCGCCAGCCTCTGGCGGTGCCTTCGTCTGGGTCGACGGGGCGCTTCGGCGGATCCCGCCGAGCGTCCTAGGTGTGCCGCTGGAACCCGATGATCTCAGCGCCGGCGGGATCGTCTCGGCTGAAGGGATCGCCGAGTTTGCGGCCCGTGGTTTCGCGCAACAGCCTGGGCTGGTGGGCGATGCCACGGTGGGCGATGTGGTGCGGGCCCGTGCCGGTGACGAGGTGTTCGAACGGCTCGTCGATCCGCTGCTCGGAGGAATCAACGCCGGCAATGCCGACAACCTGAGCATCGCCTCGGGGGCGCGGGCGCTGGCAGACGCAGCCCGCCGCGGTGGTCCGTTCATTGAGGCTCTCCGCTCCCAGCGTGCCTCTGCGGTGCCCGGCCCGGTCTTTCATGGGGTCAAGGGCGGCACTCAACGGGTTATCGACGCGCTCCATGAGGAACTGCGCGACCGCATCTACATTCACGCCTCAGCGGTTTCCCTTGAGCGCCACGGTCGAGCCTGGCGGGTAACAACGACGTCGGGTCACTTCGACGGCGACCGTGTGATCCTCACCACGCCTGCGTTCGTCAGCGCAGCCCTAGTCGAGCCTCATTCCCCTGCGGCCGCTTCGCTGCTGTCGGGCCTCGTCTATTCCGACGTTGTGCTGGTCACTTTCGTCGTGTCGTCCGAACAGGTGGGCCACAGCCTCGACGGCGCGGGTTTTCTGGTTCCACGCGACCAGGGCCTGCTGATGACCGCCTGTTCGGTGGCATCGTCGAAATGGGCACACTACGACGACGGCAGCCACGTCGTCCTGCGGGTCTCCGCGGGCCGGGTCAATGATCGACGTTGGCTGCACCTCGACGAGTCGGCACTCGTCGATACCCTGGCCCAGGAATTGGCGCTGACCATCGGACTGCAAGGCGAGAGTGCCGTGCGGGTCACGCCCTGGCGTCGAAGCCTCCCGCAGTACCTCCCCGGCCATCTACAACGCTGCGACCAGATCGACGCATCACTGGCGCGTGACACCCCCGGCGTCACCGTGACCGGCGCATCCATGCGCGGCCTCGGCCTCCCCGCCTGCGTCCGCCAAGGGTCCACATTAGGGAACGAATAAGTTCGACTCCGTCCCGCAGCATCCTGTCAAAGCAATTATTCCTATTGTTTCAATCCGTTTCAACATTTTCTGATCAAAACATGCCAAATTTTTTCAGATTCCCGCGCGGCGCGAAGAGCTTAGGTGGCAAGTAATACACAACCCCTACCAACCCGCCCCGACCGCGGGCGAATGGACATGAAACTCACAAATTCGGAGCTTACGTCTGTGTCATTTGGTTACAAACTGCTTGGAATATCTCTTTCAACCCATGTGCAGACAACAACGTGGATCCGAGAATCGAGCCCACATGCCTCCGGAATCCGATGTTGAGTCGGCTTGCCAATTGGACGTTCTGGCCGGCAGTTCTTGGTCTGACGTCGTGATGTCTTCTTTCATGCGCAAGCCAAATATTGTGCTTTGCTGGGTCGCTGTGTTGGGATTGACGATTCCAGGATGCTCCAGTAGCGCAAAGGATTACTCCGAGGGTGACATCCTGTACCAGAGTGGCGAGTTTGTGATTGAACAAGGACCACCGCTAGAATTGGATCGCGAATTCGCCGAAGCGGTCAGTAGAGCTGTAGACAAATACACTGTGTCACCCGATGTCGACGACTGTTCAGACTTGGCGCAATGGTATGTGGATGGATTAGAAGTGGTCCTGGAAGGAGAAATACTTGAGATTCTCCGCAATACCTCGAGCACTGACGTTGCGACTCAGTCCCTACCGCGAGTGAGCATAGCCCTTAAAGAAAAGATGGTAGAGACTCTTCGACGAAATAGGTCGCTCTGTCCACGCGAGCCAAATTATCAAGGTGACGAAATTGCGGCACTGGAACTCGAACAAATCGCCCAAGAGGCTCTCGGCCTAATGGAGAAAACGGGTGTCTATTTCTCGATTGATGCCCCAACTGTGTTGAGACTTGCTATCGATGCGGCTGAAGGACGGCCTCGAGTGTTCGAGTACAACCGAAACGATATTCAACCTACGGACATCCAACCAAGAAATTGACACCAGGAATGTACTCGTCATGAAAAGACAGATCACAACAACAGTCCTACTATCCATTCTCGCCGCCTCCTGCGGTTTCATCAGCGACAATAACCGCGAGTTGAACCTTGGTGAGTTCTCTGATATCTCTGAAGTTCTCCAGGAAGATAATCGTTACATGATTCAGCGTGAACTAGAAGTTCAAGATTGGGTAGCAACTTGCATGGCAAACGCAGGTTTTGAATATATTTCGTGGGCTGGTGACAACTATTCCACTGACTATGTCGACATAAGCGAGAATTCTGAGACTCCAACTATTGACTCACTCATCGCCACTCAACAACCGCAACAAGTCATTGACCCCAATGAAGAGATTCTTGACAACCTTCCATTAGCGGAGAAATCTCCGTATTTTGAAGCGCTGTGGGGCAGAGAGGACATAGCTGAAGGTCAAAGTCCGAGCGGGGATGAAAGACGGGTCGGTTGCTACAACGCTGCGTGGGTGAAACTATACGGCGCTGATGCTGTGGAAGCTCGGTGGAACCTGTTTGATCTGTCTGGGGAGATTGATGCGCGAGTCAAGTCTGACTCTGCATTTCTGTCCGCCCAACGCCAATGGTCTTCCTGTATGGCAAGCAACGGATACGAGTTGGAGACACCGACCGGTATCGCACAGGTGATCGTGATGATTGCCGAATCAGACACTAGCGATAATTATCGAGATACTCGTTCATTCGAACGAGATATTCGATCGGCTGACGATGACTGCGATGATGATCTTGACGAAACTACAAGTTCCCTGCGCAACGATTTCCTTGGGAATTCTGCCCAAGCGTCAATCGACATCTTGTTGGCCGACATTGCGGATCGACAAGTTGACGAATGACTCAGGCTCCTGAGGCTCGGAGGGATTCGACGGGTTCTAGGCGTGAGGCGCGCCAGGCGGGGTAGAGGCCAGCCAGCAGTCCCACCACCGCACCCAGCAGTGGGGCCGCAAGCGGCACACGGGCGTCGAGCACCGGGGTCCAGTCGTTGGACGCCGACACTGCCACCACCACCAGCACGCCAGCGCTCGCCCCGATCACCCCGCCGAACAGGCCGATGCCGGTGGATTCCAGCAGGAACTGATAGGCGATGTGCCGACGACCAGCGCCCAGGGCTCGCCGCAGACCGATCTCGCCGACCCGTTCCAGCACCGAGACGAGCGTGACGTTGGCGATTCCTATGGCACCAACCAACAGCGACACCGCACCCAGTACCAGGAACAACGCGTTCACATCGCTCTCGACTTGCGTCTGCAGACTCTCCGGCGAGGGCGGCGACTGCACCCGAACCAGCGCAGGATCGTTGGGCGAAACCGCTATAGCAGCTTGCGAAGCGATCAGTTCCGCCGCCCCGACCTCCGTGTCGATCTGGATCGTGGTCGGAGATTTGAGACCGTACAGTTCACGTGCGGTGCCCTCAGGCACGATCACAGAGTTGAGAAGGTCCGCCTGACGCAGTACATCGTCGAGAATGCCGATCACCGCGAAGCTCAGATCACCGACGAACACCACGGGCTGCTGACCGACGCGGTTGATGTTGAGTCGCTGTGCCGCACCGACACCGAGCACGGCAACCCGGTCGGCGCGTTCGGAGTGGCCCTGGTCGAACCATCGGCCCGTGCGCAGTTTGCCCCGGACTGCGGGGTAGATGCCTGGAGAGGCCGCGATCATCGGCACTTGGAACTCGGTCTGGCCCAGCGGATCGTTCAAGGGAACCGAACTGGTCAAATCGCCGCCAATGTTGACATCGACCATCGATCCCGCCGCCACCACCCCGTTGAGCCTGCTCAGGCGCGTCTCGGAATCCCACGGCAGAGCCACACGGGGTGCATTGTCGCCGAAGAATCCTCGGTCGGTGGTGACCACGACCGAAGTCGCCGACAGTTCGTTGAACGACGAGATGATCTGGTTGCCTGCCGTGTGGGCCACCCCGAGGGTAGCTACCAGCGAGGCGATGCCGAGCACCGCTCCGAGCACAGTCAGCAGGGCGCGCCCCGGCCGGGCGAACAACCCCGCCAACGCCTCGACGATCAGATCCCGCCAGTCGAACCGCGCCCGGGTCGTCTGCTGAGACTTCATCGCTCCGCAGGTGCTGTTCGGTAGGACTGTGGCAACGTTTCCACCCGTCCGTCCTCCACTTCCAGTATCCGGTCGGCCTGCAACCCCACCCTGGGATCGTGGGTGACGACCACGACCGTCAGACCCGACGCTCGCAATTCTTCGAACAGGTCGAGGATCGACCGTCCGGTGACCTGGTCGAGATTTCCGGTGGGCTCGTCGCAGAGCAGGACTGTCGGATGCGGTGCTATGGCGCGCGCAATCGCCACTCGCTGGCGCTCACCGCCCGAGAGCTTGGTCGGCAGGAAATCGGCTCGATGGCTTAGACCCACCCGCTCAAGGGATTCGAGCGCCCTGGTTCGGCGCGACGAACGAGGCATCCGGTTGTAGAGCATCGACATGACCACATTCTCAGTCACGCTGCGATGGGCGAGCAGATGAAACGCCTGGAAGACGAAGCCGATGCGGTGGGCTCGCAGTCCTGTACGACTGCCTTCGGGGAGGCTCTGCGCGTCGACACCGTCGAATCGGTAGGTCCCTGACGTCTGGCGGTCGAGCAGCGCCATGATGTTGAGCAGCGTTGACTTGCCGCTGCCCGATGGACCCATGATCGACACGTAGTCTCCTCGATGCACCCGCAGCGTGGCATCGCTGAGAGCGTGGACAGCTGCTTCGCCGTCGCCGAACACGCGGCCCACCCGCTCAAGCTCCATCAGAGGTTCGGCGCTGCTATTCACCGGACGCTACCCCGACCACAACCAGATCGCCTTCTCTCAGTTCGCCGTCGACGGGAGTGACCTCAGCCCGTCCGCCTGTGGACAGGCCGGGCTCGACCGACACGAAACGGGTTGTGCCGTCGGGCTGCTCGACCTCCACTCGGGTCAGGCCGCTGGCGGTGGCCGACAACGCAGCGTTGGGGACCACCAGAACGGGGCCTTCCGTGCCGCCAACGGGTATGACGATCTTGACGTTCCTGCCGACAAGTTGATCCGGTATTGCCTGCGAGACGATCTCCACGTAGTGCCGGTCGGGGGCTTTGCCACGGGTGCCCGCCCGGCGGTCCAGCAGCCGGATCGTGCCCGTGACAGGCGCCTCCAGACTTCGATCCTCGATACGAATCTTCATGCCCTCGCTGACCCGGTCAACGTCGCGCTCGGAGACCGAGCCTCGAACCGCCAGCTCAGAGCCGGTGACGGTCATGAACGAACCCGACACGGTGCTCCCCCGCTCCGCGGTCAGCAGATCAACCCGCACCGGCAGGCGCTTGAGGAATATCAGTTCACCCGCCGGGAGCCCCACGCCCGCAGGGGCCTCCCGGTCCGGCGTCAACAGAACACCCCGCGCCGGGAGGCGCTTGAGGAATATCAGTTCCCCCGCCGGGAGCCACACGCCAGTAGTGGCCTCCAGTTCTGCGAGGTCTTCGGTGGCGTCGCTCAGTTCATTGCTAGCCGATTCCACCAGACGCGCCGCGTCTTTGGTGTCCGGTTCGGCCAGAAGGTCGGCGAGCGCCTGCTGCGCCGCTGCCAAGCGGTCCTCGGCGCTGCGCACATCAAGCTGAGCTTGGGCATCGGTTGTGGCCTGAGACAGGGCTCGACGTGCTTGATCGAGCACCAACTCGGCTTGAGCCACCGCGGTTCGAGCCTGCTGCACAGCCAGTTCGGTCGCTCCCTTGCCGGCTTCGGCGAGAGATCGCTGCGCGTCGGCGAGCGTGTCGCGGGCCGTGTCGAGACGGTCGCGGGCCGCTTCCAGCGCCGCCTTCTCGGTGTCGCTGGGACCGTTGGCCCTGTAGCCAGCTTGTTCGTACCAGGAACCGACGGCGGCACCGGTAGCTTCATCCCACAACTGGTCGGGAGTGCCCTCGAAGTATCCGAGCCTCGCCAGAGCAGCCTCCAACTGCTCCACGTCGGGTCCACGGTCTTGGGGGCGCAGGTCCCGGTAAACGGGGACGGGGCCAACGAGCACGAACACCGGCTGACCTGCTACCTCGATCGCCACCGATCCCTCGGTCAGCTCTGCTCCCCGTTCGGGCGCGGAGGTCACCACCAGGGCCGATTCCCGGTTGCCGAGCGCACCGGAGAGGCCCAGGGTGGTCGGCTCGTCGTACCCCACGTCGGCGCGGATGATCACATCAGCCGACAACTCCGCCAGTTCAACTTCGACCGTGATCAACGATACCGGCGGTGGTTCAGACTCCAGCGCAGCCTGGTCGGGTGAGGTGATGTTGCGCCCGGCAAGCCAACCGGCCCCGGCCGCGGCAACAGCGACGGCGATCGTCGCTATGGCAGCTACACCTCGGCGCAATGCTCAACCCTCCCGACTGCGAGCAGAGCCGCCACAACGGTTCGCAGCACCGAAACCACGTTGGCCCTCATTCTGCCAGCCGATCCGCTCGATGCATCCTAAACCCCAACCCGCGCAAATCAGTATCAGTAAAGGAGGCAGGATGTCGCGCCATCTTTTGGTAGCGCGAGAACTCAGCGCTCCGTGTCCGATACATCTAGGGTACCGACCATCCGCAGCTGGGGCGGTCGGTTCCGAGCGCGTCAAGGTGGGCGGAGTATACGACGAGAAGTTCGGTGTCAGACCAAAACATCGTGTCGATCAGACGGTAGGTGTGGTCTATTTCGGTGAACGGCACCTCGGAGTGGTAGTTGTAGTCGGAGTCGAACGTGTCGTAACGGATGGTGTCGGCGAGTTGGGGGATGCGCTGAGCGGATTCCGCGGGTGTTTGGGCCCATACTTCGGCACACATCGGTGACGTGATGCTATAGATGTAGCGCTCACCGGGGAACGCCGTGCGGCCGTATTGGATGACCAAGTCCCCGTCGATCCGTTGGGGCAGGATGATCGTCTTGCTTCTGCCCGCCGCGTCAATTTCGACTTCTATGTTGGTGGATCCCGTGCTGAATGACCCGCTGACCTGGTTGAGCAGCTCTGGAGGTGCAGGCACCGCTTCGAGCGTGACGTCTATTCCAAGTTCTTCTCGGAGTTCTCGTTCCGCCGCGCGGGGGTCATTGACCAGATCAACGATCTCCAAATGGATCTCATGCTCCAGATAGACTATTCTGAACGGGTGGGCTGCCACTGGCCGCGGCCGAATCTCGGCCAGCACGAAAGCGGCGATCGCGACCACAGCGACAGTCGCTAGCGCTCCAATCAGAATCGAGTACAAACGCGGCGACAAACGTCTGGCTGGAGTTCTTGAACCGCGAGCCTCGACTCGGCGATAAGCCGCTGCTCGTAGTTCTTTTCCGAGTTGTTCTTCGAAATCGGAGAGGTCTTGAGTCATGACTCGTCCCCAAAGGCTGCGGGACCGAATTCGGTCCTAAGGCGCCGCAGCCCTCGAAAAACCAAATCGCGAGCCGACTTGGGACTGCACCCCAATCGTTGGGCTATATCGCTTTAGTCGAGTTGTTCCATGACTCGCAGCCGCACTGCTTCACGAGTCCTAGCGGGCAACCGGTCCAGCGCCTCGACCATCCGGGCAGCGTCGATCCGGTCTTCTGCTGCTTCGATCTCCTCCCAACCCGTGGTTGCCGTGGGAGGCGTCTGGATTCCCAGGCGACGCCGCGCGTTCATCGAGACCCGTTTGCTGCGCCAGAACCGTTTGAGTTGGTTGTTGGCGATCCCATACATCCATTGCCGGGGGTTGCCCTTTGCGGGGTCGTAGCGCCCAATGCTCTCAAGCATGACAGTGAAAGTCTCCGCGACCAGTTCCGAAGTAGTGTCGCGGTCTCGTGTCCGATGCCAGAAGTAGGCGGTCATGGGCCGGAAATTCCGCTTGTAGAACTCATCGAGCGCCTCAGGATCCCGGCTGGCGTCAACCAGGAGTTCCGCGTCGCTACGACGATCTCGATTCCAGCCTTGGGAAGCCACCCTCGGCTTAGCCACAGCCGCGAGGCTAGCCCTGGAGATCGAGCAAGCGCTTCCATGAGAACACCGGTTCGCGCCAACGGGCAGGTTGGCGACGCCGAACTCGTGCCACCGAGGATCAACAGTTTCTGCCCGTTCCTGCACGTTATAGCACTCGCCACCAGGGGGCGGCGAGCACATCGGGTGTGATCCATTCGGTGGTGTCGCCTCCGTGAAGTAGCAGGCCGCATCTGGCCTTCGCGCCGTACTCGGCCCGAAACGAGCGAACCGGTGCCGTGTCGCGCAGACGGGGACGCAGCGATGACTTGACTTCAATCGGCAGCAGCCTGTCTGCGGCTTCCACCACAAAATCAACCTCGGTGCCTGCGGTCGTGCGCCAGTGCAGGATCTCTGCTTGCTCCAGTCGGGTGTCCCGCCAGGCCAGCAAGTCATGAAGAACCAGATTCTCCAGGTGTGCTCCAGTGGGCTCGTCCTGTTGAGCGAGATGCAGCGCCATGGCGGTGTCGGCCCAGTACAGCTTGGGTGCCTTGATGAGCCTCTTGGTGCGGTTGAGCGAGTATGCTGGGACCCGCACCAGCAACTGTGAGACCTCCAACAGATTCAGGTAGCGATGCATTGTCGGTTGGGAGAGGGCCAACTCTCGGTCCAGGGTGGTCTGGTTGACGGTCTGGCCCAGCCGCAAACAGGCGGCCCGCATCAGGTGCCGGAAGTCCGGCAGCGCAGCTATCGACGACAGGTCTTGCAAGTCGCGTTCCAGATAGGTTCGCTCATAGCCGTCGAACCAGATCGACCGCTGCTCGGCGGTCTCCAACTGCAGCGCAGTCGGCGGCATACCGCCGCGCCGCACCAGAGCACGCCAATCCTCCGGCTCTCAACTTTGGGCGGCGAGCAGGTGGGGCCACTGCTCGTCTCGCGTGTCCAGCAGTTGTTCCCAGATCCCGCCGACCCCGAGCCGCAACTGCTCTCGCCGGGTCATCGGCCACAGCGACAGATAGCTTGCCCGACCAACCAGAGACTCCGACACACGATGCATCAACAACAGGTTGGCCGAACCCGTCAGCAGGAAATGGCCCGAACGGCGCCTGCGGTCAATGGCGCGTTTGACCGCTACCAGCAGCGACGGCACACGTTGCACGTCGTCGAGGATCACTGGCTCGTCGCCTCCGAGCAGCGCCTCGGGATCCCGGCGTGCCAAGTCCAGAACATCGATGTCACCGAGTGAGAAGTAGCGCCTCGGCCCAGGAATCAGATCCCGAACGAGCGTGCTCTTACCCGTCTGGCGTGCTCCGGTCACCACCACTGCGGGCATCACCTCGAGCCGCCGTTGCAGCGTTGCTGCCGCCAGCCTCGGCAGGACAGTTTCATTCACAGCATGAATGATATCCATACACACCCTGAATAGATGCTCACGATGTGCCGTCCCGTTTCTTATCTGGCGATGTTGCAGAGACGATTCTCCAAATCCCTGAGATCGACTGCTCCAAATCCCTGAGAAAACACCCTCCAAATCTTCAGAACGGACTCACTCAGTTTCGATCCAGGTTATCGTGACGGTATGACGCAGTTCGTTGAAAGGCGGATCGCCGCACATGTTCTGGACCGCCTGGGAGACGAGCCGGTGGTCGCGCTGCAAGGGCCGCGTATCGTGGGCAAGTCGACGCTGCTCGCTGAGGTTGCTCGTCGCCACGGTGTCGAGGTGATCGATCTCGACCAACCATCGATTCGCAATGCCGACTCTTCGTTCACGTGCCGTCGCGTCGCCGAAGATTCATGTGCTCGACAGCGGCGTGGCAGCGAGGCTCATGGGCGTCACACCGCAACGCCTGGCGCGTCGTGACCCCGCGGCGCTGGCCGAGTTCGGTCACCTGTTCGAGACGTTCGTGGTGGGTGAGCTGTTCAAGGCGGTGTCGTGGGCAGACGACGTTGCGTCGATCGGTCATTGGCGCACCCATGACGGCCTCGAGACAGACTTTGTCATCGAGCGCGTCGACGGGACGGTCGCGGCGGTCGAGGTGAAGGCAGCATCGCGGGTCGAGGTTCGCGATGCCCGCGGCCTGCGTGCTCTGCGCGAGACGCTCGGTGACGCGTTCCTCGCCGGAATTGTTATCAGCACCGGAGAGGTGTCATACCGTCTTGAGGACCGGATCTGGGTGGTCCCGGCAGATCGTTTATGGACCACATGACCCGCGTTGACAGGAGGCGTGGTGCCGTGAGGCGTCGGGGATTGATCGTTGTTCTGGCGGTGGCCCTGTGTGGCGGTGCGTGCAGTGGAACCGGCAATGTTCTGGTTGCCGAGCCCACGGTCACCACGACAACGACCGGCGCGACGGCCACAACCACGGCAACGACGGGCGCGACCACATCCACATCCACGACGTCCACGACATCCACGACATCCACGACGACGACAACGGTCGTGCCGCGTGAGGTCACTGCGGTAAACGGCTTGGGCGACAGTTTCTACCCGTACTTGGGGAACGGGGGCTACGACGTGGCGCACTACGAGATCGACCTCAACATCGACCCAGGTGCCAACACGATCCAGGCGCTCACCACGATCACCGCCCAGGCCACAAAGGAACTCTCGGAGTTCAACTTAGACCTGTCGGGCCTCACAATCGGCGGGGTCACTGTCGATGGGTCGAAAGCCGAGCACTCCCGCTACGACACCGAGTTGGTCGTCGTTCCCGCCGATCCGCTCGCGGCAGGGGCAGAGTTCGTCGCCGAGGTGAGCTACTCGGGATCACCCGAACCGATCTCCGACCCGGGTGTGCCGTTCTTCAAATTGGGCTGGCACAACAACGACGGAGTGATCTTCACCGCCAGCGAGCCGTCGGGGTCGATGAGCTGGTTCCCGTCCAACAATCACCCAACCGACAAGGCCACATTCGAGATTCGCCTGACAGTGCCCGAACCGCTGACCGCGGCCTCCAACGGCATCCTCGTCGAGGAGACCAGCGTCGACGGCTACACAACCACGACCTGGCGGATGGACGACCTGATGGCCACCTATCTGGCAGCCGTCTACGTCGGTGACTTTGAACGAATCGAGACCGACCAGCCCGACGGCCCGCTGATTCGCGACTATGTCCCCCGAGCCGACTCAGACGAGATCGTCGAAGCGCTGCGGATAACCCCGCAGGTGATCCGCTACTACGAAGACCTGCTCGGCCCCTACCCGTACGAGGTCTACGGCTCGATCGTGATGCCGTTCGGTCTCGGCTTCGCGCTCGAGAACCAGACCCTGTCGGTGCATGGCCGCGACACGATCAACCCGCTCACGGTCGCCCATGAGATCGTCCACCAATGGATCGGCAATTCGTCGACCCTGCAAGACTGGCGGGAAACCTGGCTGCACGAGGGCTTCGCCACGTATCTGTCTGCCATGTACATGGCCGAGCATCACGGATGGAACCTCGACCAACGGGCGGCCGAATGGCACAGGCAACTGGCCGACGCGGTGCCCCCGCTGGAGATCGAGATCACTGAGATGTTCGGCGCCTCGGTGTATTTCATAGGTGCCGTGGCCCTTCACGAACTGCGAAGGTCCGTCGGCGACAGCGTGTTCGCAGAGATTCTGCGCACCCACTACCAACGCAGCGCCAACGCTAACACCACCACCGCTGCGTTCCTCGGCGTCGTGACCGAACTGGCGGGCCGCGAGGCCGCGGGGCTGGTCGAGTCATGGCTGCACGAAGTCCCGTCGCTGGCATGAGCGAATGTGACATTGTGTAGTTGTGACAGAATCCACGGACGGCGAAGCGATTCCCGGGCCGAACGAACCTAAGAGAGCGAATCCGCGACGAGTCGACTCGACCGGCGAACTGCTGCTGCCGCTGCTCGCCACAGACACCGGACCCGCCCGCGAATGGGCCGACGCGGCACAGACCGACCGAGTGGCACCCCCACACGAACTGGCCGAGGGTGACGCCCACCTCAAGGTCACCCGAACCTTCTGCTTCGCGGACCTCAGCGGATTCACCGCATTCACACGCAACAACGGCCCGCACGCCGCTGTCGGCCAACTCGGGCAGTTCCGGCGGATCGCCCGCAACGTCGCAGCCAAGCGCGGTGTACGAGTAGCCAAATGGCTCGGTGACGGGGTCATGCTCGTGGGTACCGAGGTGCCACCCACGATCGCCTTGGGCGCGCACCTAGTCCATGCCTTCTCCGACAGCGAGATCCAGGTCCGCGTCGGAATCGCCACCGGCATCGCCCTGCTATTCGAGGGAGACGACTACATCGGCGAGCCGGTCAATCTTGCTGCCAAACTCTGTGCCGCAGCACACCCCGACGAGATCCTGGCAGTCGCTGAACCCGCCGATCTGCCGGAGTGGGTCATCAGCGAGGACAACGTGACCATCCGCATCAAGGGCGTGGGAGCGATCGGAGGCGTGCGCCGACTCAGAGTCAACCTCCCTGAGCGACCATGAACCGAACCGGCACCGGGCCGTGAAGAAGACACGGACACTGTCGATCCTCGCCGGTGTGCTCATCGCCGCCGGGCTCCCTCCCTGGGGTTGGTGGCCGCTCACAATCGCCGGGTTGGCGCTGTGGTTCTCGCTGCTCGACCGGTTGACCCCCCACGGCCGATTCGGGCGCTCGCTGCTCGTCGGTGCAGCCTGGTTCTTCCCGAGCACCGTGTGGATGGCAGACTTGACGCCCATCGGCTGGCCGTTGGCAGCGGCCGCGTTCAGCGTCATGACCGCCCTGGTCGGGTGGATCACACCGAGCGACCGCGGTTAACGCGCCGCCGTCGCGTTGCCCGAGCTGATCCGCTGGAACTGGCCGTTCGGCGGAGTCCCCATCTCAACGCTCGCCATGGCAGGCGTCGCAACTCCGCTCGCCGCCTCGGTCAGGCTGTTCGGATCGCCGATCCTGGTGGTGTTGATGGCTCTCGCCGGGGTGATCCTCGCAGACCTGGTGAGCCGCCGCAGGGCCGGCCTCGGAGCCGTGGCCATGCTCGTCGCGATGCCCCTGGCGGGACTGCTGCCCCTCGTCGCCACAGACGAGGGTGACAGCATCCGGGTTGCGGTCGTGCAGGGCGGCGGACCGCAGAACACTCGGGCTGACCTGTGCGAGAACCGACAGGTGTTCGAACGGCACATGGCCGCCAGCCGGCTCATCGACGAACCCGTGGATCTCGTGCTGTGGCCCGAGGACGTCGTGCATCCCGTCGTCGACGCCACGACCTCAGAGCCCTGTCCCGAGCCGCTGCTGCGGCGCAGCGAAGCGGTGACCCGGGTCTCACAGTTGGCCGACGACCTCGACGCCGTGCTGGTCACGGGCTGGTTCGAGACGAGCGCCGACCGCACCGCCAACCTGAACTACTCGATCGTCTCCGATTCGAACGGAACAACCCGGGACCGCTACGACAAGGTCCAGTTGGTGCCCTTCGGTGAGTTCGTACCGCTCCGCGGCTTCATTGAGCGGTTCAGCAGCGAGCTTCCCGGCCGCGACGCCAGAGCCGGAACGGATCCGGCGGTCGTCGACAGCGAACTCGGGCCCCTCGGTGTCGCCATCTCCTGGGAGGTCTTCTTCGACCACCGTGCCCGCGACGCGATCGGCAACGGCGGTGCCGTCCTGCTCAACCCCACCAACGGTTCGAGCTATTGGCTCACGATCGTGCAGAGCCAGCAGATCGCCTCGAGCCGACTTCGTGCGCTCGAGACGGACCGGTGGGTTCTGCAGGCAGCACCGACCGGCTTCTCCGCCATCGTCGACCCGTCCGGTGAGGTGGTCGCCCGCAGCGGAGTCAGCGAACAGAAGGTCCTGATCGAGACGATCGAACTGCGCGGGGGCCGCACCCCCGCAGTGGTGCTCGGATCGTGGCCGGTGCTCGTTGGTTCGGCGGCGATTCTGCTGTTCGCCCACCTCGACTCGCTGCGCCAGACGGTCGCCCGCCGTTCGCGGGCCCGCCAACAAGCCCACCAACGCGCCCACCGACGCGCCCGCCAGTGAAAGCAGCCTTGGCATCGAACTCCTCGAGCGCTCTCGCGCCGCAGACAAGCCCGCCGACGCAACCGCCAGCAACAAAGCTCCCAGAACACCCGAAACGGACGATCCTACGAGACACCGAGAGGAACCGCCGAAGCAGGCCAGCGTCCTTCCACCCAGAACACCCGAAACGGACAATCCTACGAGACACCGCACCGGGGCCAGCCACGCAACCGCCAGTGACAGGGCGCTCCGAGGCCCCTACGGGTGTGCCGTCGGGGCCGCCGAATCGTGCGGCCGGTCACGCGGGGTAGGGAAAAGGCGAATACTTGGGCATTATTCGGGGTCCGAATATCGTCCGCGGAAGTGTTTTGACCCATGCCTACGGCGCAGAATCCGAGTGGCCGCGCCCTTCGCATCGCACTGTTGACCTATCGCGGAAAGCCCCATGTGGGAGGACAGGGCGTCTATGTCCGCCACCTGAGCAAAGCCCTCGTTGACCTCGGACACCACGTCGAGGTGCTCGGCGGCCCCCCCTATCCCGTCCTCGACGGACGCGTCCCGCTCATCGAGTTGCCCAGCCTCGACATCTGGAGCGACCCGCACCCCATGCGCAAGCCGCGGGTCTGGGAGTGGAAGGACTGGACCGACCTCGCCGAGCACGTCTCCTTCGGCACCGGCAACTTCTCTGAACCCATGGCTTTCAGCCTGCGGGCATGGCGCCATCTCCGGCACCGCCGCGACGAGTTCGACCTCATCCACGACAACCAGACACTGGGCTGGGGCCTGCTCAAGCTGCAGCAGGAGGGCTGGCCGATCCTCGAGACGATCCACCACCCGATCACCGTCGACCGCAAGCTCGAGCTTGAGCACGCCCGCAGCGCCTGGGAGAGGCTCGGAAAGCGGCGCTGGTACTCGTTCACCAAGATGCAGCGCAGAGTCGCCCGACGCATGCCCCGGCTGATGACCGTGTCGGAGTCGTCGAAGAGCGACATCAGCGCCGACTACGGCATCGACCCGGAGCGACTGCACGTAGTGCCCGTCGGAGTCGACCCGGACCTGTTCTTACCCGTGAGCGGGGTCCAGCGCCGTGAAGGCCACCTGGTCACCACAGCATCAGCCGACGTGGCCATGAAGGGGCTCCGCTTCCTCCTTGAGGCGGTCGCCAAGCTGCGCACCGAACGGCACATCGAACTGACCATCATCGGCAAGCGCCGGCCCGACAGCCACGCCAGCACGGTTATGACCCAACTCGGGCTCGACGACTGCGTCGAGTTCGTGTCTGGCGTGGCCGACTCCCGCATCGTCGAGCTCTACAGCGAAGCCGAACTGGCCATCGTGCCCTCGCTGTATGAAGGCTTCTCCCTGCCGGCCATCGAGGCGATGTCGTGCGGAGTTCCACTCGTGGCCACGACCGGCGGCGCGCTTCCCGAGGTCGCCGGAACCCACAACGAGACCTGTTTCCTCACCGAGCCGGGCAACAGCGAAGCCCTGGCCTCGACCATCCGCGAAGCCCTAGAGAACCCGGGACTGCGAGCCACCGTCGGTGCCCAGGGGCGGCAGAGGGTCATCGATCAATGGTCTTGGCACCACACTGCACAACGCACCGTTGACCAGTACCGCGCCGTGCTCGAAGACCAGGCGCAGGGACGGGGAGCGCAGGGACGGGGAGCGCAGGGACGGGGAGCGCAGGGCCTCGGAGCGCGGGGACGGGGAGCGCGGGGACGGGGCACAGCCTGATGCTGACCGTCGACTACGACCGACTCGAGGTGCGCGCGGGCGACCGGCTGCTCGACCTCGGCTGCGGTTTCGGGCGCCACACCTATGAGGCGCTGGTTCGAGGGGCTGACGTCGTCAGTTGCGACATGGCACTCGCAGAGCTCGAGTCCATTCGCAACACCGCACCCCTGCTCAGCGACGACGGCCTATTCGACGCCCGGCTCAGCCACACGGTGGTGCAGGGCGACGGCACCACCCTGCCGTTCGACGATCACAGCTTCGACAGGGTCATCGCCTCCGAAGTGCTTGAGCATGTGGTTGACGACGGCGCCGCCTTCGTGGAGCTCTGCCGAGTGCTCAGACCCGGCGGGACTCTGGCGGTCACCGTCCCGGCCTGGCTGCCCGAGAAGATCTGCTGGAAGATCAGCTCCGACTACCACGCCCCCGCAGCAGCAGGCGGTCATGTCCGCATCTACACGGAGAAGGAGGTGCGCCAGAAACTGCGGGCCGCGGGGTTCTCGCCCACGGTCTCGCACCGTGCGCACGCCCTGCACTCGCCGTACTGGTGGCTTCGCTGCGCGGTCGGCGTCAACAACGAGATCGACGACAACTTCTCGGTGCGGACCTACCACAAGCTGCTCGAATGGGACATCGTCAAGGCACCGTGGTTGACTCGTGCAACTGAGAAGATCCTCAACCCGGTGCTCGGCAAGAGCCTCGTCGTCTACGCCGTGGCGCCGGTCACCGCCAGCGTGCCCGTCGCCGCGGCGAGGCCGACGGCCACAGCACCCCCAGAACCCCCAACACCCCCAGAACCCCCAGTACAACACTCGACCCTCAACAAAGACATGGACAGAGCCACAAACAGAGAGAGCGCTCGTGCTACCTGAAATCCGCGGCGTCCTGTCCGCTGACGAGATCCGACAGACCGCTGACCACATCGCGCAGTGGCAGCTTCCATCCGGCATGATCCCCTGGTTCCCCGGCGGTCACGCGGATCCGTGGAACCATGTGGAAGCGGCGATGGCGCTGGTCATCGGCGGCCACCGAACCGAAGCTGAGGCCGCCTACCAGTGGCTCGTGGACCAGCAGCGGAGCGACGGATCCTGGCATCAGTACTACCTGGAGCACGAGGTTGCACAGGACAAACTCGACGCCAACGTCATCGCCTACGCAGCGACCGGGGTATGGCACCACTACCTGCACTTCCGCGACCTCGGCTACCTAGAGACGATGTGGCCGGCGGTCGAGCGGGCCATCGACTTCGTGCTCGACCTGCAGCAACCGCGCGGTGAGATCCTCTGGGCCCGCCACCCCGACGGCACACCGTGGCCCTTCGCCCTGCTGACCGGTTCGTCGTCGATCGCCCACAGCCTGCGCTGTGCCGTCGCCATCGCTGAGGAGCTCCGGCACGAACGTCCCGACTGGGAACTGTCGGTGGCACGACTCGCCTGGGTAATCCGCCACCAACGCGACGAGGCGTTCTCGCCCAAGCACCGCTGGGCGATGGACTGGTACTACCCGGTTCTCTCGGGGGTGATCAGCGGCGAGGCAGGGCGACTCCATCTCGCCGAGCGGTTCGCCACTTTCAACGAGGGCGACGAAGGCATCCGCTGTGTCAGCGACCGTCCCTGGGTCACCACCGCCGAGACCTGCGAATGCGCCATCGCCCACCTCGGTGTCGGCGACTACGACACCGCCCTGCGCCTGTTCCGCGCCGCACAGAAGCTCCGCGAACCCGACGGCCGCTACATCACCGGCATGGTCCACTCCGAACTGACGATGTTCCCGCCCGGTGAACGGTCCACCTACTCAGCTGCGGCCGTTCTGCTGGCCGCGGAGGCGATCGAAGGCTCGAGCCCGGCCGCGAAGCTGTTCTCAGACCACCGGTTCCTGCCTCCGATCATCGACATCGACCCGGCCGACTCCAGCGTGGCCAACCCCAGCTGACCGTGGCTAGTCGGGTTTCGTGCGGCGGAGTGCCCGCAGCGAACCGGTGGCGCTGATCTCCTCGAAGGAACCCGAGTCGATTGCTCTGCAATAGATCTCATAGGGCGGGCGGCCGCCGTCGGCCGGATCACAGAACACATCGTGGATCGACAGCGTGCCGCCGACAACGACGTGGGGTGCCCAGGTCTCGAAGTCGCGGTGCGCCGGCTCGCGGCCGTGTCCGCCATCAATGAACAGCAGCGCCAACGGCGCAGTCCAGACCGAGCCGACCGTCACCGAGTCGCCGACCACGGCCACCACCGTAGGTTCTAGGCCGGCATCGTGGATCGTCCGGCGGAAGGTGCCGAGCGTGTCGATCTTGTTGGTGTCGGGATCGACTAGGTCCGGCTCGTGATGCTCCCAACCCGGCTGGTTCTCCTCGGATCCGCGGTGGTGGTCCAGCGCGAACAGCACCCGGCCCGACAAGCGCGCCGCAGCGCCGAGATAGACGGCGGACTTGCCGCAGTAGCTCCCCACCTCCAGGAACGGTCCGGTCACGGCGACCGCTGCGGCCGCGTCGTACAGGGCCAGGCCCTCGTCCGGCGGCATGAAACCGCGCGCCGCGCGGGCGCGGGCCAGCAGTTCAGGGTCCACTCAGAGCACCTCGGCGACCGAGTGTTCGCTGTCGTTGGGCCATAACAGACCATCCAAGACCAGGTACTTCGCAACCCAGACGATGCCGTAGGCGACCACCGTTCCCGTCAGCAGGACCAGGGTGCGGTCGGTAATCGACCCGAGCACCGCGATGGTGGCGGTCGACAGCACCAGACCGACCAGGGCAATTATCCAGAACGGCACGATCTCAGACTTCACGCTGTTGGCCCCGAGTTGTTGCCAGACCCAGTAGCGGCTCAGCAGATAGGCGGGACCGGTACTGACCAGCCAAGCCGTCAGGTTGGCGAGCACCGGGTGGAAGTCCAGCACTTCGAGGGCGAACGCCAGCGTGCCGAGCCCGAGCACCACGTTGACCGCCGAGACTGCGCAGTAGCGCAGTGCCTTGCTCCAGTGCTCCGCCACGGTTCTGCGGATCACCGCTCGGTTGATGACGGGCATGGCTTTGCAGGATACTCGCCTCGTTTCACTACCGTTCGCGCCGATCCCCGCCAGCTGTTCGCGCCGATCCCCGCCGGCCGTTCGCGCCGATCCCCGCCGGCGGTCCGCGCCGATCCCCGCCGGCCGTTCGCGCCGATTCCCGCCGATATCAGAGCAAGATGGGGGCATGCAGGACGACGTCGACGCACTGGTGAAGCTCCTCGACCTCGAGGTGATCGAGGTCAACGTCTTTCGGGGCGTGTCGCCAGCCGAGAACCGCCAGCGGATCTTCGGAGGCCAGGTCGCCGGCCAAGCGCTGGTAGCGGCGGCACGAACGGTCGATCTCGACCGCGGCGTGCATTCGCTGCACGCATACTTTCTGCGGCCGGGCGACCCGACGGTGCCGGTGCTGTATGAGGTTGACCGCATCCGCGACGGCAGGAGTTTCACGACCCGCCGAGTGGTCGCCATCCAGCACGGGCGGGCGATCTTCAACCTGCAGGCGTCCTTCCAGGTGCTGGAGGACGGGCTCGAATTCTTCGACTCCATGCCCGATGTGGTGCCCGCTGATTCTTTGCCCACGCGAGCCGAGCGCTATCAGGCCCAGGGCATACCCGACCCGTTCGCCGGTTTCGGCCGTCCCGTCGACATCCGCTATGTCACCGCCAGCCCGTTCCAACGCACCGATCCGCTCCCGCCGGTGCAACAGGTCTGGTTCCGAGCCGACGGGCACCTTCCCGACGATCAGGTGCTTCACACCTGCCTGCTGACGTACGCGTCCGACATGACCCTGCTCGACACGACCCTGCTTCCCCACGGAACCAACTCCCATGCCGGCGACGTCCAGTTGGCGAGCCTGGACCACGCCATGTGGTTCCACGGCGCTTTCCGTGCCGACGAATGGCTGCTGTACGACCAGTACACGCCGGTTTCGACGGGGGCGCGGGGGCTTGCCAACGGACGGGTGTTCACCCACGACGGCCGCCTGATCGCCAACGTCGTGCAGGAGGGCCTGATCCGCCAAGTGTCTCGCCAACCAGCCAAGCGCTCCCGCAGCTGAGTATCCAGCGCGGGTAGCGGTTCCTGGTGGGCTCAGTTTGACATTCCGGGTAGGGGTTGTTGGGGGAGGGTTTTGTAGTTGCCTCCACATCCTACCCCTGCCCAAAGTTGGCCTCGCCAAGCGGCTCCGCATCAAAAGACGCGGGTGGCTTCGTTGGCTAGTCTGTGTTCGGAAACAGCTTGAGGAAGGTCGGCGATGGCCAATACCCATCAACATGACGAGATTCGCGAAGCGTCGAGACGCAGCCTCTTGGCGGCTTTCGCTCTGACTGCGCTGCTGATGGTGGCTGAGATCGTCGGGAGCTTCGTCGCAGGCAGCCTGTCGCTGCTTGCCCACGCGGGCCACATGCTCACCCATGTGGCGAGTTTCGGGCTGGCCCTGTTCGCGATCCGCTTGGCGAAGCGTCCGGCGTCGGCCAATCGGACCTACGGCTACAACCGGGTCGAGATCCTGGCTGCCGCAGCCAACGCTCTGTTGATGTGGCTCGTGGCGGCGTACATCGTGTGGGAGGTGATCGACGGCTTGGCCCTCGGTGGTCCCGACGGACACGGCGCCCATGGTCATGTCGGCCACGACCACCACGAGTTGGAGGGCGGCACCATTTCTGTGCTGGGCGGTCTGGGAATCGTCGTGCAACTTCTAATCGTCTACGTGCTCAGCCGCTCCTCCAAACGCAGCCTCAACGTCGAGGGGGCGATGCGCCACGCAGCCGTTGACGTGCTCGCGTCATTGGCTCTGGTCGTCTCCGGGGTTCTGGTGCTGCTCTTCGGTGAATCGGAGTGGGTCGAGAGGGTCGATCCGGTTTTGAGCCTGATCCTCGTGGTCCTCATACTGGGCAGTTCGTGGCAGCTGGTCTCGTCGGTCGTGCTGGTGCTGATCGAGGGCACCCCCGAGCACCTCGACCTGTACCGGTTGTGCCATGACATGGAGGAGTTGCCGGGTGTGACCCTCGTGCACGACATCCACGTGTGGACCGTGACTTCGGGCTACATCTCGCTCACCGCCCATGTGCTTGTCGACCCCGACTACCAAGGGGACCACAACAAATTGCTGCGAGCGCTGCGACGCATTGCCCGTGAACTCCACGGGATTAACCACTCCACGATCCAACTGGAGACATCGGTCGAGGACTGCGACGAGGATCACCATGTTGACCACCTGCTGCAACGTGAGAAGATCCGTCGCAACCGCCGATGGATTCGCACCAGAATCTCAA
>MKWU01001727.1_pt1 | contig 36203 bp, 24 predicted proteins | sample 809101 | NCBI WGS metagenome assembly MKWU01 (sample SAMN05860141, study PRJNA318959) | sponge metagenome | host: Aplysina aerophoba | place: Slovenia: Piran, Adriatic Sea, Gulf of Piran | collected 2013-05-07
CCATAGATGATTCTTAACCGTCTTGGCGGCTTTTTTCATGGGTTCAAGTCGACAACGCATGGCCCAGGATAACCAGCGCTTCCAGCCCTTGAGGGCCCAGGTACGACTGACATAGTGCCACAATTTCTGGGACAATTCCTTGATGGCCCATGCACGCGCCGTTTTCAGCGAACTTTTCTTTAATTGCTGGAATCTTTTCTTTTGTCGGGCAGACATATTCTCCCGATTGGTGAGCCAGTCGTACTTGGTTCCGACGAGATCATCAATGCCCGCTTTCCGCAATTCTCGGTTCTCCTGCCGACGGACTTTATCCACCCCCTCTGAAATCTTTTTCACCACATGAAAACGATCAAATGAAATCTTGGATACCGCATCTGGAACATGTTTTTTCGTGGACTTGATATAGGCGGGCCACATATCCATGCTCACACTCTCGATCGCTTCCAGTTGCTCAGCCGAACAGCCCGCATAATAGGCATCCAGACTCGTATGCGTGCGTTTTTCCTTGACAAACAGCACCGTGCCCGTTTGGGAATCCGAAACCACCGTGATATACTTATGACCCTTTTTGTACGAGGTCTCGTCCACACATATATGGGGAACCGGTTGCGTCTCTTTACGGGCAAGTCCTCGCTTTACCGAGCGATCCATGATGTTGGCGATCATCGTCCAACTGACGCCCAGCCGGGAGGCCACCGTCGAAATACTGGTTGCATCCTGCAACCAGTCAATAACCTTCGCTTCAAAAGCCATTGTAAAACGCACGCGCGCATCCGCCCAGGGTACCGAAACCGTCTTGATCCCATGCTCCGAACATTCCACCCGAGGAACTTCCGCAACCACCGTCGTCCGATACTCGCAAATATCCGTATGGCGCCATTGCCGGCGACGATGATCGTAACCCGGGCAAACTTTGTTACACGCAGGACAGCGAAGAACCGAACCCTCCGAACAGGTTACATGAATCTCTGCCGTATAAGCCGTTTTATCTTGCTTGATCTCCGATACCTCCCAAGGAGATTCAATCCCTAAGAGATGGTTAATATCTTGAACACGTAGGGCCATCGTTGGTAATGATTGTTGATTGATTTTCGTCACAAAAACGCAGCTAAGATAACAACGAAATCAATCCCGAATCTATTCTAGCACATACTTGTTCATCCTAATTCTGACACCCAACCCACTTAAAAAGCTGAAGCCCCACTTTAATTATCCCATCTATTATCTCGGAGTCCCAACTGCCTTCCGATCTAATGGCTGGTTCATCCCTCGCAGCCTTAGAGGTTGTCGCCTGTTCCAGGGCATATCGGTACGTGGTTATACCTGCAAGAGCATTCAGAAATGTCCGGTCACCCGCAAGCCGGTTCCACCGAAATGCCAGCAAACGATTGCCCCAGCCTAAATCCACCTTAGCGTCATCCTCGCGAAAACCCACATTGCTGCGGTCGTCAAAATCAAGCCGATATGCAAGCAGATCCCGCCCTGCATATGCACTCAAATAAAAGCGGTCTCTCTTGGAAGCTATGTAATTGGCTTTGAAATGCAGATCGTAGAAAAAAAAGCTTGTTGACTCCTCATTACCAACCTGAGAGAGCTTAAGCAGTAGATCAATGAAGGATCGACGCCCGGACAGCAAAAACGAGGCTTTGTCTTTCTTGAACGGTCCTTCAATCAGTAGCCGTGACGAAACAATACCAATGGCCACCTGTTTTTTGAATTCCCTCAGGTTTCCTTCTTTCATCGTGTAGTCTATGACAGAAGAAAGCCGTCCACCATATCGTGCCGGAAACCCTCCTTTGAGCAACTTGACCCCCTTCATGGCTTGCGCAGGAAAAACACTGAAAAATCCGAACACATGACTTGGGTTATACACGGGCAGCCCGTCCAATAGGACTAGATTCTGATCTGACCGACCACCTCGAACATAGAGACCACTGGAACCTTCCTGCCCCCCTTGGACTCCAGGGAGCAGCTGCAGCAACTTTTGAATATCCGGCTCGCCCAGCAGCACCGGCAGTCCCTCAATCTGGGCAACCTCAATGTTATGCTGGCTCATCTGTATGTTGTCCACCGCCCTGTCTGGGTGAGCAACAATTTCCAGTTCTTCCAGGGTGAGGTCACGAAGGGTGAGAGCAACATTCAGCGTCGTGTCCTGAAACAACTCAAACCGATATTCCTGTGGCTCGTAGGCCACATGGTACACGAGCAGTTTTATCTCCGTCGCGACTGAGGAAAAACTGTAGAAGCCATACTGATTGGTTACGGCTCCACGTCCCAAGTCTGGAAAATATATCTCCACATCGGGTAGACGCTCACCACTGAGTCTGTCATCCACATAACCACTCACTGTGAACTCTTGAGCATATACCCCGGCAACTGGCAGAACTCCTAAGAACCATAAGATCAGACCGAAGATGACTCCAGAACGGGGCTGATTCAGGTAAATTGTGTCACCTCATATGTTTTCAGATGAACTCCATCCTTTTTATCGCAAAAACTCTTAAGCATCCATCCAGGCATCAAGCGAAACTTCTGAGAAGGAAAAATTTCCAGAACTCACAATCTACAGTTTTCGGTCTCGTGAGCTTCAACAGCTTCAATACTGGTGAATTAACGTGACAACCAACCCTTTGTAGAGCATGCATGCCAAGAGAAAAAGTATTAGCAGCATCGCGTCAGTCCGTATTCGCTGAACTCTATTTTTTGATCCACAATCCAGAGCGCCTACCTATTGGAGAACTCACTCCGAAGAATCCCCGCTAATCGGAACCGAATGATGGCGAAGCAAGGAGTAATTGCTTGATTGAAATATGGAGGTGAAGGGCGTTCCATTCCGCAGTAATTTGCTCGGAAGGGGAGTAACCGGAGGAGTGGCCTCATTAGACAGGATCGTTTGTTTTGAATCTCTGGAGTGCCTTAATCAGTTCAGACGGTGGCTCCTCAACTCGTATCTGACATTTCTGATCAAGTCCTGTTTGGGTTATCATTTCCTTGATCTGTGTTTCTCTCTCAGTGTCCAAAATTACTGCTTCACCAAAACAGCAATAGCAATGGTAATCAAGCATGGCAGGTATCACTATATCATATGGGAGCGGATCGCCGGCTTTGTCTACGAGCACCCTGATTGTTTGATCTATACTTCGGATTATGTAGGGGAGGGAAAGCCAGTCAAGCCAACCGTAGTCAGTAAGTTCAAAATTCAAGATCAAAACACGAAGGTATTCTGGATGCGGGCAGCCACATTGACGCTTCTCAAGTTTTGCAAGAATCTTTCTGCCCACTTGATTTTTCGCGTTACACTCGGGGCTCCCTTCAAAATATAGTCGGATATTGGTTGAGCTTCCTGGCTCGTAGAACTGCACATTCCGAATGCCGGGGTTATCGTACAGCACACGCAGTGAGGCCCTAAGTTTGAAAGTATTATCCACACCTTCAAATTCTTGGATATCTCCTACTTTTGCGGTTGTTAGCCATTTCTTAACGTTACCCTCAAGGTCTGTCTGCCATCTTCTGAGGTCCTTATCACGATTGGGGATATCGTAAGCATGAAATCCTGTTTGATCGTTTGCGACCAATTTTAAATCTATATCATAACCTCTTGGACATTCAGACCACAGAAAAACAGAATTGTAGTACTGCTTAATGAATTGGTACCCATAGTTCTCAATGAGGCTGTAGATCTCAACTTTAGCTTTAATTGATCCGGTATCCAGGATGATGTCAGGATGCCTACTATTTTGTGGCGCTGCGGGGGTTGCATTTACAGGTTCACGCGATTGTAGATATACTAATAGGTAAAGCTCGGCTAATCTCTGTAAGAATCTGACAGGATCTGCCTCATTAAGGATACTCGTGCCTATCTCTCCGGCTGAGTCAAGGTATTGTTCAATGAATCCGAGAAGCTTTCTGTGAAGACATGGATTATTCAAAAGCCGAACCATTTCCAATTTACTTCGACTTTGTTCATTGAGCCCTCGGCATAGTTTATCCTTAATCTTCGGAAATCCCTCAAGTGCATTCAGCACGATACCATTAACCGGGTATTTGAAAGTCATTGGATCACAGATAGTGGTCTGTTGTGGTGGTTGAGCTACATTAGTTTGAGTGTGCCTATCAACCAACTAGGACCAATTCTGCTCAAACTTACATCAATTCCTCCACTTCTGGATCTACGATTTTTGTCGGAATGGATGTGCACAAAAACATCACGTTGTGCGTGTGCAATACAAGCGCTGGCGTGATTTTAGACGAGCGGGAATTCCCCCACGATCTGTCGAAGATCTACAGGAGGTCTAGGATGTATGTACTTGGGTTGCCCGGTAAGGTGTCTGATTCATGGCACGCGTTCGATGAAGTGTATCAGGAGTATCGCGGAAAAGGGGGAAGCCACGCCAAGGAAGCTGATTGAACGGATTAACCATCTCAAAGCAATTTCACATCAACTCGGGGAATACAGTGATCAATCCATCAAGGTCGTTTCCCCCGCTTCGGGAGATATCATGCGTGCAGTTCAAATGAAACTAGCCCGAATTCCCGAGGAGGGTTTAGGCTATGCGTCCCGAGAGAATCCTTCCATTGCATCTACATCTGCTGCCGACGTACGGACCACCGGCACCCGCGGATCCGAGGGATTAAGTTGCATCAGATCCCAACACGGTCGCTGCAATATATCCACCAATTCCATTGTCCCAAGTCTTGGTCCGATCCCAGTCCAGCGGGTGCTGACGCACCGTCGCAGCGAGTATCGTTGCAATCGTGCTGTCCCCGGCGACCTTTCCGATCTCCTCTGGAAGAACCAAGGGCGCGTTCTGCTCTTCCGATAACGCGGTATGGTACCACTCCTGAACCACCTGCACCCGCGCGGTGGATGCGTTTTTCTGATGGTGGCGGACCCGTGTCTGGGGCGAAAGCATTATCACAGTAGGTGAGCACCAACAAGCCGCAAGCGACCAGAATAATGAGGTCCCACTTGTTCTAGCCCCTTGATGTATCAGAGTTATGCGGATTCATACGTGTTGGCTCCAATGTGCATACTTGTGCGAAAATAACTTGAAGTTACGAGTCACCGGGTTAAGTTTTTGTTTTGCTATAAACTGATGGGTCTCTCGCAAAACCCTCGGTTAACGATTTCTCAGGGTTCTGTGTGAGGATCAACGGTATAGTGATTCGGGAGAGCAGCGTGTTCGTTGTATGAACACAAACTAGAAATACTGAGGTGTCCATTTACATAACACGATCCACGAAGGCGCGGGTATGTACTTCGACAGGTACCTTCATGAGTTCCAGTACTCCACGGGCTACATGTTCGGAAAGCCGACGAAATGCTTCCTCTCCCTTCTCCTTAGTGGCGCGTAGTGGATTGCCTATAACCCCACTCTCAATAAACTCATGGTGGTCCATGGGGAAATTGAAGTAGTTGTATCCCTCAAACTCTACGTCAGGCATTCCATCTTTCTTGGCAAAGGATCGTGGTAGAAAATCAGGGATATGCGCTTTGGTGTATGCTGCCCGGTCCATTCGAACCAGTTTCTCATTCCATGCGAGATCCTGGGAGGTTTCCAGCTCACTGGAATGCCAACCGGGGGTCTCCTCGGGTGGGTTTTCCATCAGTCCCTTCAGAATCCCCGTGTAGCGCTCCATGTACGGCTTAACAAAGCTGATCAGAGCACCTGTTTCATAACGGAGTTTTCTCAGGACTGGGTCAACAACCTTAACATTGGAACCATGACCATTGATGAAAATGATGCGATTGAACCCGTGGTGAATCAGGCTGCGTGCGACATCGTGCATTACTGCTAAAAGCGTTGTACTTCGAACCGTGATTGTGCCGCGTCCTTGACCGGGTTCATGCATATGCTGCGGTGAGTAGCCCATCCAGATGGGCGGCGAATGCACAACGCCGATCAGGTGTGCCACACGTTGAGACATGTGAATTGCAGTGATGGTATCCGTATAGAGCGGTAAATGTGGTCCGTGCTGCTCTAGACTGGCCACAGGTACCAAAACAATATCCTTGTGCTGCAGGTAATTTTTGATGTCCGTCATGGTAAGGTCTCCCATATCCCATGACAAGAACTGAGCTCGGAAGTCGTCGTCGCCGGAGGTCAACTTCGGCAGGTGACTAAGGTCATTAGGTGATGATGCGATCATGTTTACTGTGATTCCATTAGTTGGGTGAATAAATCTGCCACGGCGACCCCAAAATCAGGGTCGTTCACATGACAATCGTAGAGTTCTATCGGAATATCTGTCCGCAAGTGCTGCTTTAGCTCGCCAATGAATCGGCCGTCAGCCTCAGGATCCCAAAAAACTCCCTCAGGCACGTTTGGGATAGACAGGCCTCTCAGGGGAATGACCATTTTGACGGGGCCCCGAGCAGGGTTCAATTTTCGGGCGAATATCTTTCCAAGCTCAGCCATCTCATCGCTGGAGGCACGAACGAGTACGTATTCGGGGTTATGGTCGTACTTGGGGCGACTGCGCAGGTTTTCAGGGACAGTGCCGGCGTTCCAGACGCTGAAGTCGATGCATCCGGGGACGACGACCTGAGGCAGCCCCAGGCGGCCGATAACTTCCAGGCGGTTGGGACCTCCGTCGTGAATGCCTCCTACAAGCGGGTCGTAGACTTCGTTGGTAGTGAAATCAATTACACCAACGAATTGGTTTTGCATTGCAAGTTCTTCCATGGCTGGACCGCCCACGCCATTGGAGTGGAAAATAACGGCTTCGTACCCAGCACGCTCCAAGTGCTCTTTTGCCGCCATGATCGCAGTCGTGGTGTTGCCCAACATGGTGATCGCGACGTTGCGTCCTTTAGGTGCAGCTAGACCGCGGCCGTGCAGGACCATTCCATACAGTGCTGCGGCTACGTTGTCAAAGATGCTGCATGCAATAGGATTCAACCCCAAAATGTCCACCACAGAGTGAACAATCATCATGTCTCGTGTACCAACCAGCGGTGCAAAGTAGTGGTATCCTGAGGCGATAGGGGATACCAGTACTTTGGGTACGCCAACTGGAAGTACCATCATGGCCGCTGCTCCCATGACTGCCCCTTCGGCACCGCCCATACTCACGATTGCGTCAAGCCGCCCATTGCTGTATAATTTCGACACGAGATTCTTGAGCGACTCACGCATCAGGTCAACGGCTTTCCCCCGACTGCCGGCGGTGCGCATGGCTTCCAGGTTGGAGCCTGCGTAGGTTGCCGATTCTTCATGTGGGATGTCCGGCACGATTTCCAGTGGTTCTCCAAGGATGCCGGAGTCAATCACAATTGTGGACAGCCCAAGTGCCTGAAGCCGGTCACGCAGATAGGCCATTTCTGGACCTTTGGTGTCCAAGGTGCCAATAAGTACGACCGTCTTGGCCATTACGAATGACGGGCTAATCGTGCAAGCAATGTCTCGTAGAGCCCCTGTACACGCAGGTTACTCTTATTGCGGAGCCGGAGTTCATGGAGCGTTGCGGGATCATCACACACGATAGATTGCGCTCCGCGATTGACGGCATCTTCCAGCCGTGCTTCAGTCAGTCGGACTCCAATATCAGGCCGGGTAAACTGAATTGCTGTGCTTCCAACCGGGTGTGCACGATCTTGCCGCCAAAAGAGCTCCAGCGGAGTATAGCCCAGAGCGACTTCGCAAAGTGTGCGCGCAGCATCAAAACGTCCAGGAAGTCGAACCGCATGTGTAGGGTCGACATAGGCCGTGGCGTTATCTGCTGTTCCGGCAAGGGGTATCATTTTGAAGTTTGGAACTTGACCGGCCAGAAAATCAACCAGATCAATAATTACAATCTCCTCAGGCCACGTAATATCCAGTCGTTCCCGGTACATCTGGCGAAAAGCGAAGAGGTCCTGTGGCGAAAGCACCAGGAGCTTTTTAATACTGGTACGTTGAACTTCTTCTATGCACAGGGAGGCCTGCGCACGTGCCGTCTTGGGATATCCCAATGAACAGGGAATAAACCCACTGTCAAGTCCACAGCCCACAGGTACGACATCCAGGCCGCAGGCCTCAAGTAGTTGCAAGGCTGCATGCATAGTCTCCCGAGAGAGGTTGAAGCCCGCATCCCCTACGAACAATCCCCACTCTCCCTGCTCATTAGCAGGCTCATAGCTTCCAAAGACTGAATGGTTCTCAACAATCCGGTCATGTGCACGGACCACTTCAGGAGGAGCGAGCCCTTTGTCAGCCACTTCTGCACGAATGGCGGCGATGGCAGCGGGCAACGGCTGATCAGTCACACAGTGCGCTCGACAGTTGCCTCCGTCAGGTTCAGCATACAGAACACTAAGTGTACTGGTATCCCAGGTCAGTTGCCCTCGGCGTTGCATAGCTGCCACCAGAGCGATACCGTGCGGAGTAACAGACTCATTGTGAGTTATATGACCTACTGGTGCCACATGTCGGCACATGAGGCAGAAGCGACAATTCTCTATGGCGCCAATGACGGTGTTCATTTGCTGCATGTTAGTGTCCAAACCCAACTTTGCCCGGGTTCATGATTCCGTTTGGGTCCAGTGTTTTCTTGATCCGCTCCAGTAACGGCCATGCATCCCCATATTGGCGACGCATGAACCGGGAAAGCTTTAACCCGACGCCATGGTGCTCATTCACCATTCCGCCGTTCTCCAGAACTGCCGTCATGGCCGTATTCCAAACCCGATTATGAAGCCGGACGGCCTCTTTTGCATCATCGGGAGGATTGCGGATGATAAACCGTGTGTAGACCATCACACCCCAATGGAACCAGTGGGAAAAATGACCAATGAAGTCGATATCCCACTCTTTGAAGCCTTCCTCGACTGCTTTTTTTTCTGCGAAATATAGTTTCTCAATCTTGTCGTATGTCGTTACGGTTTCTGTAGTCCCATACATCCATGGCAGCTTGAGGCTTTGCGGAGGATAGTAAAAGTCGTAGCGATGATTCCACCAGGCCTCGCCGGGTTCGCGTCCGAGGTCACGAGCCCCGAACCCATTGATGATATCCATAGCCTTCTCTTCCTGCAGGGCCGCGATTTCTTTATCGCCATCAAAGCCCAGCACCATGTAGGCACCTTCAAGCTCGTATCCCAGAATTTTTTTCACTCGGGATGCAGTTGAACGGGGATCGTACAGGCGAATCACAAAGGGATCCAGCCTGCGCGTCATGATTTGTCGGCCCGCCTCAATTGCGTTCGTCAGGTCGTCGAAAAGCACTGCACGAAGCAAGCGGCAGTCGGGTAGGTAGTCTAGCTGCATGGTTGCTTCCGTAATCACACCGAAGGTTCCCTCGGAGCCTAGGAACAACCGATAGAAGTCGGGTCCAGCCGCATGTTGAGGCACAATTGGTGTGCGCAAAATGTGCCCGTCCGGCAGGACAACCTGCATGCGCAGTACCAGGTCCTCAGCCTTGCCGTACTTGGTACTGATTGTTCCTGTACCACGAGGAGCCAGATATCCCCCCAGCGTCGCACAGTTTGCCGAGGCAGGATAGTGTGGGAGCATGAGCCCCTTCTCGTTCACAGCCCATTCCAGTTGCTTGCCGTTGATACCGGCCTCGGCTGTAACTGTGAGAGACTTCTCGTCAATCTCAATAATCCGGTTCATCCGCTTCGTATCAAGGATGATGCCCCCGAATACGGGCAGTGCACCTCCCTGAGAACCGGATCCGCCTCCCCAGGGAATGACTGGAATTCGATAGGCGTTGGCAACCTGAAGAATAGCCGAAATTTCCTCCGCATTCTTGGGGCGGACAATATAGTCAGGCTTACGTGGGGTTTCACCGCGGTCCAGCCACATCTGTGGTAGCCAAAACCAATCGGTTGCATACACGAGTCGGTCCGCATCGTCGGTCGATACATGTGCATCGCCCACAATCTCTGAGAGCTCGCTGCGAACCATTTCGGGTTGAAGGCCCGTCCACTCCATCCTAAGCACCAAGGTTAAGAATTACGTTGGAACTTGCGGTAACGCAAGCCACGATTGAACTTTAGATTCGTATAATGGACGGTAAGATACTCACTCGCTGAAAAATACAGTCATGGTTGCCGCATTGCATCTGATATGGAGCCTAATATTAATCTCTGGGATCCCAAACCAGTCGTCTGTACTGATTGTGTCAGGACAGAATAATCATGACTGGGAACGTACCGTAGAGCATCTTGAGCGTACACTCCTGGATGTTGGGATATTTTCGGTCGATGTGACGCTCTCTCCGGGAAGAGAAGCTGATCAAGAGGCTTGGGATGGTTGGCAGCCGGACTTCGGTGCGTACGATGTGGTGGTGTTGGCCTATAACGGAGAGTCGTGGCCGGAGCGTGTGCGTGAAGATTTTGAAGAGTATGTCTCGGGGGGCGGGAGTGTTCTTGTTCAACATGCAGCAAATAACTCGTTCCCGGGATGGGAGGCCTATGAGTCCATGGTTGGACTATTATGGCGAGGGAAAGATGCTGGTCATGGAGCATACTGGGATGAGGAGCAGGGCCTAGTGCGCATATCTCCTGGGGAAGATCGTGGTGCTGGACATGGGCGGTTACATGACTGGCAAATCACGACACGAGACGCCGAACACCCTGTTATGGCGGGTTTACCAACGGTGTGGATGCATCCCCAAGATGAACTTTATCATGGCCAGCGCGGTCCAGCGGAAGGAATGAATGTGCTGGCAACCACATGGAGTGACACTGAGTCTGGCGGGACTGGAAGGCATGAACTCATGGTCTGGTGGACACAATTTGGTGAGGGTAAGGTTCTGACACTTTTACCAGGTCATCTTTGGGGAGGGCAAGAAGATGATCGTGCGCTTCGTTGTGTGGGGTTCAGAACACTGTTGCAGCGCAGCGTGGAATGGCTGGCCACGGGGGAGGTTACATTGACTGTACCGGAAAATTTCCCGACAGCAGAGCAAGCTGTGGTGATCAATGAATAAGATATGGCAATGATCACGTATCGACCTCTTGCCAAAGTAATCAGGAATCTCAGCACACCGGTGTTCTATATGCAGCTCCAGAGCCATACCGGGCCGTCTGTTTCACAAACACATATTTTAAAGTTACCTCCTCATACATGACCGGTCAGCGTGCCTACGAAGTCGAAAAGCTTCGATAGACACCAAGTATACGAGGATTCATCGCCGCTAAACACAGTTGTGGGGATAGACGCTCAGCCCCAGATAGAGACATTCATCATAAGAACTAAGCTTTGATGAGATCAGCTGACGGTACGAAAAACCGGGCCGCTTTTCATCAGACCAAAAATTTTGAGAGGGGCTACAAGAACCATACACGTATTTGTCGGCCATTTCGTTGGACAGCAGTCAATCTCGTGGGCGCGTTCCGACAATTCAGGAGTTGATGGTGTAGCCCAATCCATAATGCTGAGAGATGGGCTTTATCCACGGGCTGATAGGTAGACTCAGATAGTGTCTGTACTGCTATCTTCATAAAGTACTTTAACGATGAGAGCTGCTTTTCTGGCGTCGGTGTTTTTGACAGTTTTTCCATGCTCAAGTTCGTTGCTACGCACAATAGCTGCATAGGTCTTCCTGTTATCTCTGGATTTAATGTATTTGTACTTTCCCTCGGGTGGTATCTCTACTTCGCCTCGCTCGAACTTTGTGATGAACCCTATATTGTCTATTATAGCGGCTGTCAAACTCTCTCGTGCCTGCGAGCACACCTTCTTCCGTGGGAGCTGCTGCAATGCCTGTCTAATCTGATCGCAAATTTGCTCAGTTAAAACGAGGTGGTGCACTTGTTCGGAACTGCCTCTACGACCAATGTAGCAGGCAGCAGGCTCAATTCCATCAATTTTGAGTTCGCAGGCTTTTTTGTCATTATCAACATAGAACAGGGAAACGGTGACCGGGAATGAAGCTGGCAGAGTCGCCCGCTGGCCAATTCGCCCCATACGCGCAAGCAGCTTCTGTTGTAGTGTAAGTGCGTACAGTTCCCGCAACCGGGCAATTCTGATCAGGTATCCATCTTGACGGAGGGAATCATTGAGATCATCCCAAGATTGTGTCTTAACTGCTCTGAGATTCCATTTAATCCATTTTTGCTGCCCGTCGGATAATATTAATATTGGCGTTCTCACCGGAATCTCTTTATACGACCAGTCTTTGGGTTCAAGCTTTTCAAGCTTCCCAGGCAGTAGCATGATATGCTTCGTTCCCCTGCGCACGAGATCACAAGCCGGTGTCACAACGAGATAGACTTCATCCCCCTTTTTCCGTCGCAGTACATCCCCGAATCGCAGATGAGGCGTGCCGTTGTCCTCAGACAGACTAAGCCTAGCGTCATTCATAAATACCGTCCGATAAACGAGATCTTGCAGATCAGGGGTTCCCGTAAGATGGGGAGCAGGGTACTTGGCTAAGTCGATCTTATTGAGTTTCAGTGTTGCATCAATCGTCTCAGCGTTCCCTTCAATCTCGTGTTGTAGAACGCGGTCTGCAACATCCAGGAGATAGTCACCTAAGTGTTCCCCCTCAGAGCTGAGAATCAGTGTCTTGATCTGCGCCAGATCTGATAGATCTAGGCGTCTCAGTTGCTGAAGAAAGGTCTTGCGTGTATTCGTGAGGCCTTTATCCCACGCATCCAAAAAACCTGCGATCCTCTTCGCATCTCCATAGTGACTGGCCAATCTTGACAAAATCAATTCGAGCCTGCCAGCTTCAATGAGTTCGGATTTGCTTGCTACACGAAAAGTGGAAGCCAAAAGCCCTGCTTCGTCTCGAAAATCATTTCTTTTTTCATCAAGACGATGACTACTAGATGTGAGAATGATAAGCGGAGGATTATCTGCACGGTCGGCAACGAGTTCGTGCACTTGTTCTATATCGCGATCTAAATCATGAGATTCCCACGGTCCGAGAAAAAGATCAATTACAATTAAATCGGCTTCGCGTGCTTTAGCAATGAAATTGCGCCCTACCCCTGTACAGGCCAATCCCGCATTTCTGAGTAACTGAACAATTTTCCTGAGGCGAGTTCTCTCAGTTGCATTGGAAGTTTCATAATCGTTGAAAAGCGCCGTGATGGCCTCTCCAGAAAATTCGTTCCGATTCTTCCAAAGAATATCTATGAAGTCCTGTGAATCCAGTAGGCTATTTGCGTCAGCGCTCTCAAATTCAAAATATAAATCCGAGAGTCTCTCGCAGTCATCTTCTGTAAGGTCATCAAGAAACGTTGACCAATCTTCGGCGTGTATTTCGTCAGTTTGTGGGATTTCGTCGAATGCGTCGTCAATGACGACAGCCTTTCGGATACCTGTTTCGGTCAGTAATTCTTGCAAGTTCGTCATGAAACGACAACTTCACTAGGCAATTCTAGAATGAACTGATGGAGTCTATTGGTCTCGTGATTTACTTCCTTATTAAGTGTCAGCGATCCTCCGTGGTACTCGGCACATTCACGGGCGATGTACAAGCCAAGCCCCCTGCGTTTGGATTTTTCTTTCAGCGAAAAAAATGCACGAAAAATCTTTTCCTGGTTTTCTTTCGCTATTCCATGACCATTATCCTGGTAGGCGACGATAAGAGGATCGGTTTCCACTGAGATTGTGATTTCTGGTTTGAAATCGGGTTCGTGCTGTCTGCGCAGATCTAGCCAGTAAAGGGAGTTCGAAATCAGATTCTCAATGATTTGTATGATCATGCCTTTTACGGCGCGGATGTGAATTCTGTGGTTCGCCATGTTAAGGATTAGCCTCACGTCATGACGTTTGCATTGCCGTTCATGCGAACTAAGAATGTCTTGGATTAAAGTATCCAATGAGAATCGCTCCTTTCGTTGTCGGCCCGAGACACTCAGGGGATCCAGTACACGGAGACGCTTGCTAACCGAAATCATTTCGGATCGAAGCGAATTTAGCAGGCCACGTATCTGATCAGGGATCTCTTTCTTGTGCAGAGCCTTAAGGGCTACAAGTGTGTTCTCAGTAGATCTTGCCAGTTCGTGCGCGACAACTTCAACCAGGAGGCCGACCCCAGCCATTTGTACCATCAGTTGTTTTTCGTTTTCAACCTCAGCAATTTGTGACTGCATACGTGATTGTGTACGCGAAGAAGCTTCTTTGATTTCGGTAACGATTTTCTGTAATTCATCAATCGTACCTTCTGGGGCTAAGCCTCTGATTTCTTCGAGAGAGGCTTTTGCTCTCTCCACCAGCCTTGACACATCTGTCTTTACCTTGGTTGTATCGGGGGGTACTGAGGGCTTATAACGTGACTCAACATCACTAAGAAAATCCCTGAGACTTTTCTGGATAGCGTAATTCAACAGATCAACGAATGCCCTTTGCTCAGGGCAAACGCGAAGACCTTGTCGGTTCGTCTGGTCAACAAGTTTGGGGTTCAATAGTCGTGAAATTGTCACGCGACCGACAAACTGGGCCTTATTAAGGAGATATCCTTTACTGCCAAGCGCGCGCCTGTCCAACTCAAGCCAGTCGTCATCATCTTCACCGTATGGCAAAACTCGAAACCCATCTCGATAGAGTAGGATTCCAGACCAACGACGTTGCAGGGCACGTACTTCTCTCATATTTCCGATACTGTCAATAGCCCTCAGTCGTTTCCTGTTGAACCAGTACGCTTCAAAACAGAATTCACCTAGATCTTCAAGGGCAGAGAACGGAATTTTCTCGGAAGTCCCAGAGATTAGTCCTTGCAGGTCATCTTTCGTAATAACACGATTCTCTTCCTCATATGGATGATCAAAGTTGAGATTCAATGCTTCAAAGGTACATTTTAATTCAGGGCCGGCGTCCCGGTTAACGTATCGTCCCTTAACTGACGCGTGTGCGTGGGCCAAGAGGTTTTGATCCATTCGGGCGACAGAAATGCGCATGCCATTCCAGAAAAGGGCGATTCTTGGGCGCCGCTTCGTGTCAGCGAATGTATCCGTAAGCCGCGAGAAGTCGTACTCGCAGAGATTTCTGACATAGTCTTTCGTCCAATCTGCCGCCAGTGCTCCAATGATGAGTCGGGTTCCACTCCAATGTGGATCTGGCTTTAGCTCGCCCTGTTCAGGAACGATATTGATTTCGTCAAGTGTAGCGTCAAGGTTATCGAACTCCGACCAGTCAATTGTTAGAATATTTAGGTATTTATCATCTTTTTGCGCCGTTTCAACTGTCAGCAAATCACCCAATCGCATAGCAGAAAGTCGTCCGATTCCTTTTTCACCGAGATACGGCACGGGCTTCTTTCTAAGGGAGTGGTCAACAAGTGCTGCATCTATCGCGCGTTTTCGGGAAGCTGTACCGATCGTTAGATAGTTATCAACAAGATCCTGCTCTGACATTCCCGTGCCTGTGTCAGATACGATGATCCTGTTTTCGCGTGCATACATTTCGTCAAGGACCTCTATAAAGGCTTCTCGTTCTGTAATTCGGTTAATCTCTGCACGAAAACGGTCCAGAGAACTTTCTGGTGCAGATGCGTCCAGTGCTTTACACACATCAACCTTTAGTCGATTGATGTCTACGGTTTCGTCAAACGCCTTCTCTCGGAATTTTAAATAATCGGTGTGCCGCATTACGATTTCGAAATGGATTTCTGCACCATTTGGCGATTTCGCGTCAAAAGCGTTTTTGATCAATTCATAAAACGCGACGATGTCGGAGCTAATCAACTCCGCACCGAGTGCCAGTACAGTTCGGGCGCAGACCTTGAACAAAACCGTTCACCTCTGTTTCTGGTTATGCAGATTTCTCCTTTCGCAATAGTCCATCAACAGCGTCCGACAGGTTCCAGATCGGTTCCGCATCACCGTCTTTCAGCATGGCGATGACTTTTGGGATGCCAGCTATGGCAAGGCCGTTAGCGATTGACAGCATTTTGTGTGGCTCAGAGACGATCTTTACATCCCCATTTTTGCTGCTGATTGCAATGAGCATGAGCGTGTGAATTCGCCAAGGATCGCTGGCGAATATAGATCCGTCAATAATCTTTACAGTTTTGTTCTTCGTGATGTTAGCAGGCTCAAGCCCGAGTCGACACGCAACACACACGGACAGGAACCAAAAATCAATCATGCGCGGGAAGGGGCTCTCATCAATCACCACATCAGCGTCTCGCTGGCAATACCGTTTAAATGCTTCGTGGAATTGCACGGGCACTCTAATATCAATTGCCTGGAAGGGGTTGAAATATCGGCTCACCATCGTGATCCTCCTATGATAATGTGTCCAGCTCAACCTCGGAATTCAGGCGGCGCTGGCAGAGTTTACATGTGTTCCTATGATCGCAGGAGCAGCGGAGCACCTTGCGCTCAACCACCTCGGGATCGTTGATCAGCATTCTTGGATAGTGTGCAGGATTCGTTAGCGTGAGAATAACTCCCGCGGCCTCGTCAATAATCTCTTCGCAACCGTTGATTTCGTCATGGGTCAGAAACAGGATCAGTTGCTCACTCTCACGCACGGCCGTGCGCAGAATGGATTGCTTCACAAAACCGCTCGTCATGCCGAGCGGCGTATCAATCACGTTCGGTGCTTCAACTTCGCTTACCTTTGTCAGTGCCAGTATAAACGCAAGTGTCAGTGCTCGGCGTGATGCGCCATTCAGATCCCGATCCGGGTTCAATGTTCGGTCGTCTGGACCATAAACGATGATATCAAATTCCCGGCTGATCTCGGCATGTCGGATAATTGCTCCTTGTTCGGGGTCCGCCCCAATCATTTCGAGGAAAATGTTGTTCATTAGATTACTGACCTTTTGCAACTCCTCATTTGCAATTCGCTCATAGGCACCTCGTAGAACCTTTACCGTGTCCCGCGTAACATCCAGTTCGGCCAGTATAAGTGCTCCCCTCTTCTGTTGGTACAGAAGACGATCGCGCTTCTCTTCTTGTATTTTATGCTCGTTTCTCAGGGCCTCAAGTTTAGTTTTTATGACAGCCTCCTGGGACAGGTGTCGGTCGCGCTGTTTTTTGTAATTGCGGAGCGTTTCGCGTAGGCCTTGGATGTTCGTGTCGGGCAGCGAGTCAAGTTTCGCTTCCAGCCCTCGCAGTTCTCGGCCCTTTTCCTCCCGTTGCTCCTTCAAATAGTCACGGCGCTTTAGGACTTTCTCGTATTCTCCTAACCATGCACTCATCCCAGGGACAACTTCTGCCCGCTGCTCTTTTGCACTGTAATACAACGCGGTGATGATTTTTTGGATTTCGTCGGTGCGCAGATTGTTTTCAATTAACTTCTGTATGTGTGCACGGCGCTTTTCGGCGCCAAACTCCCCCGGTTTTAGCGTTTCTCCACAAATGCAGACTTCAGCCTCAAGGCGATCATGCAATACCGGAATCGTGGTATTGGGAATTTTTCCTTGGTCGTGCAATTCATCCAGCTTTTCAAATGCACTGGCCAGTACAGGTGTGACGAGGTCGGTTGCGATCGACCGGCCACGAAACAGTGTTGAATGGTCCTTTTTTGCCGTCTCATGCTGTTGGTCAAGCTGCTTGATTTTCTCACGTACACGGTTAAGATCTTTTTTCAACTTCTCCTTATCGCCCTTCACAAGTACCGCCGAGATCTCGCGATCAATCTCGTCACACTTCTCGTCAGAGACCTTGAATCCCTGTTTTTCGTCCTCCAAGCCAGCTTCCAATGCTTCGCGGTTGTTTTCAATTGCTTCGAGGCGCGTAGCAATTGCATTAAGTTCGCTGGTGCCGCCAAGCTGTTTTGCTTTCTTATTCACTTCCGCTTCTGACTTACGCACATGTTTGATTGCTGCGCTGATCACTTCGAGTCCGAGAAGAGAATGAATCGCCCGTTGTACTCGCCCGCGTTTGGTGGATAGAGTAACATCCGCTTCAATGAAACTTAGTGCTCGGTCACCGTCGGTGAAGAATACCTCACGGAGTTCTCGTGGCAGTTCATCGTTAATGAGAGATTCCGGTGCACGAATTGGACTTGCGCCGGTGTCGGTTAACTGGAATAGTTTCACCGTTGAGGCAGGACGACGGGAGTTGCTGTCGACGCCTTCAATGGTAGAGCGAATGAGACGATAGCGATGGCTCGTTTTGTGCCTTATGCCTGAGATGGGGCGAAACTTAGTCAACTCAAATTCCACTTCGGCCGTGATTGAAACAGATTTACCTTCTCTTGCCTCCCAGTCAATAGGATGCAGCCGAAAGCCCACGCCTTTGCCGGGAAGGGCTACATCTCCGTAGAGAGCCCACTGCAGACCATAAAGAATCGTCGTCTTACCCGACTCATTCGCTGCGCGGATAACCGTGAGTTTCTTCTTGGAATCGTGTGAGAACTCAAGCTCAAGATCGCGCAGCATCCGAAAGTTTTGGAATCTAGCACTTAGCAACTTCATGAGCCGAACTCTTTGATACTGGTTGCGCGACTGCGTTCATCCTCCAGGATGTGCGCAGCAGCATTACACCTGTCGTTGATCTTTTTCTGGATGTTCGTTGCGGAGACTCTGTGGTGACGTTCGTTTTCCAGAATATCCACAATCACGCCAATTATCACGTCCTTATAACCATCACACCGTTCTTCTATCCCGCTGCATTGCTCAAGAATGATCGAAAGTATCTTTCTGTCGTTCAGTGGCATAATTGTCTCTCGATCGTTATAAGACCGCGGCGTCAACCATTCTGTTGATTGCCGCAAGTGGTCCGCCTGGGCGGCCTGCATTTCTTGCCAGGCTCGCAAATTCCTGTGCCCGATTCAGTTCTGAGTATACAAGCGTTCGCGTGTCAGAATCAAGCCCCTCCTCCATGTTCGGTGGTAGGGCCAAGAAGTCGTGAATAACACTATGAGTCTTGCCTATATCGTTGCAAGTGCGCAAAAGACGCCCGCGCCGCTGTATCCATTGTCGTTCGACTGTTGTGCTCGCGAGGATAAATGCTTTGCGTATCTGTGGGATGTTTATCCCTTCGTCAAGCACACGCTTTGCAGTAAGAACCTGGATTTCAGCTTCCTGAAAAGATTTGATGATTTGCTTCGTCTGATTCCGATTGGCCGTTTCCTCAGCTGTGAGTTGATGAAACAGGATATTCCTGTCCCGCAGTAGCTGGTTTACGCTTTCAAGTTGATTCGGCCCTTTATCCGACGAATAGATCAGGGTGTGCTGTAGACTACTTGTGTCTTCTTCCATCAGGAGAGTACCAAGGGTGGTAAGTTTGCCTGAGGCTGTTTCCAGCAAGGCGCGCCGATCCCGCATCAATTTGGCGAGATATTCGTCTGGCTCCTCATCCTCGCTGCGCCATGCATTTTGCTTGATCTTACCCGTGAGGTCGAACCATTCATCCATCTCGCTTTGCGTGAGGTACACATCATGGGTGTAGTAATCATATTCGACCAAGCAGTGGCCAATGGCTTCCTCAAGGGTGAAACGGAACGCGACGGGTCCGAAGAATCTAAATAAGGCTTCCGTTCCTGGTTCGTCATACTGACGAACCGGGGTTGCCGACAAACCAAGACGGTAGTCAAAAAACTCGGGTGGATCGTTGATAAATGAGGGCCTTCCGAGATTATGCACTTCGTCCGCGATCAATAGCCGAGTACAGTTGAATGCCTTAACGTCAGCAAGAAATTTTGGGGTACATAACGTGTCGTGGCTAACAACAACCACTTCAACATCTGACAGGTTAGTGCGTAATCGCCGTCTCAGTTTTTGAAGCTCGCGCCCTCTTTTTTTTGCGTTACCTGCCATCGTAAGATTGACAGGTTTTAGCTCGAATGACACGATTTCATCGCACCATTGCTCAATTAGAGGCACATAAGGAACTGCAATCACGATGAGCAGAGGCTTTTTCTCCTGATAGAGGCGGTATGCTCCGATCATTGAGGTAATCGTCTTACCCGAGCCGGTCGCCATTTCCAGCACACCGTGATATCCGGCATTGCACCATTCGGCGACAGCCGCTCCCTGATGTTTGAACGGACCGTTTTCGTATTCGAGCCAGCCTGGAATCACGAAACGGGCAGACTGATCAGGTGCCGGCTTGAAAGGTGCGAATTCTTCCGATGACTCGTTGGCGCGATCATACAGTTTCCTCAACTCATCTTCTGTTGGAGGTGATTCTGAACTGTATGACTCCAAAAGGCGCAGCCGGACCGCCTCGGGTATGCCAATAACGATACAGTTTTTGTTATTGTTCTCCCACAAATTTTCGAATTCGAAACGCAATTTATCGGTTATGTAGCGCTGATTCGAGTCTTGCCATGATCTAGATATAGCGATCTGTTCTATATTTTTCCGTATACCTGGATAGGTTACATTGCCTGATCCGTGAGCGGTGATCACATTATCGTCAGTCTCGAAGAACCACACCTTCGGATGAAAGAGGGCGTTCTTCATCAAGGCTACCTTGATTTCAATCTTGTGTTTCCGTAGTAGCCACGAGAGGCATTTAAGTGTGTGGTTCTGGAGTAAGTCCTCGGTGACGATAAGTTCTTCGAGAGCCCTTTCCGCGACGCATTCCGCAGAGCTTAGCCCGTCCTCAATTGCGGCTTTGTCCTCCGCGCGGAGCAAGGGACTGATTATAAGCCTGAAACTGTTTTCGGAACCGGCAATGTAGGTCGCAAGGCCAGGTGCAAGCGATGCAAGTACCCGACTTGAGAAAAACCCCACCATACAAGCCACTTTCTTAGCGGTCCTAAAACCCGGAATCAGGACTTCTTCGGCGAACGAATCATTTGGTAGCATATAAAGTGGAGAGATGCCTTCCAGTGACCGCACCGTTCGTTCCGCTTTTATGCTTCCCGGGATGTTTTGTACGGCCGGTAAGTATTCCATCTGATCTCCTAGTTCTTCTAACAACTTCTGCTCTTGATATTGGCTAGCACGGCAACGGTTGAGACACTACACCTTCGTGATAACGCAAAAGATATTATATAACAGTGTACGGGCAGTCCGTGGATAAGTAAATCTTCCAGCGAGTGATGCATCCAGTTCATTGTGGGCATGCGGGTTGTCCTTTCTCAAGGTTTCGAGGATCAAAAAGATAGAGGAGCGCCGTACGGCCGCCGAAGCAGCACAAGCGAACGAGAGAGGCAGTAAACTGCTAAAAAAATGCCAAAAAGAGAATTGACTCTCCTGCCAATGTTAGCAGATGTCACAGATGACATATGTTACAACCGGTGCTGCTATTTTCCAAATCACGCACCTCGTCGAAAAATTGCTCCATGAGTGTTATGTTGGTACGGATCCTACGGAGATATTCTTCACGCTTTTTGGTGCGGTGCTTGATGTCAGCGATGCGTTCCGGCTCCGCGAGCTCTTCAAGTGATTCTCTATCTGACCAAGTGAAGCGTTCGTTTCCTTCTAGATCAATCTTCTCGTACGCCTTAGCTCGCTCGTACAGATCTGGATGATTTTCGAGAAGCCCCACCCATTCGCTCTTTCGCTGGAAAAAGCAAAAATAACATCCACTACGAGAGCGCCAGCGATAGTATTCGGGATAACCTACACCGCTGTCTTCAAGGATGCGATAGATGTCAGCTTTAACAAGGTCGTCATCAATAAACGGAAAAACCGTCGTGATGTTAGGTTTCGTACTGATATACCCTTTGCGATGCTGGAAATATTTTCGTTGTGTTTTTGGATCTATACACCATTTGCCCTCATCCGCTCGAATACCCACATAACTGATCACCGGATCCTCGCTAATGTAGTCTTCGAACGGCTTTAGCTTCAGCACGCGCGTACACCAGCGAACACTTGGACTCGGAAGGAAGCCACCGTAGAGTTCGAGATAGTGATCAAACGGTGTCTTGTCTGGCTCGTTAAGGCTGCTCGGCGGTACACTGGCTCTAAGCCGGTGGATTGGATGCCCAAGATAAGCCTCAAGACGATCAAGATAGTCGTATGTCTCGGTGAGTTCGGCGCCGGTATCGCAGAATACATATTCGACATCCGTGAGCGGTGGTCGCCGGGAGGTACTTGACTTGCCAAGCACTTTGCGCCAGCGCTCAGGATTGTGAAGATAAATCGCAAGGGCACTACTGTCCTTACCTCCACTAAAGGCAACTATGTGCCGGGGTTCATTCATCGTGTTTACAATTTACTTCACGTTGGTTGAGCAGCTTGTTGGACAATTGGGCCAGCGCTGCAATCTTCGTTTCAATTGTTACATCTTCTTTCTCTATCTCGATCTGAAGTCGCCGATATAGCTGATCAATTAGATTATGGTCTTCGGGATGGATACTAATCACTTGTTCGTGTTCATCCTCGTATTGCACAGTGACGCTTAAGCGAATTCGCTTGAGGGGCGGCGTACGGGTTGCGGGTACCCCCAGTTCGACTTGCTCTTTTTGTACATCAAAAACGATAGGTTCAAGCATATAGAACCTGCGGGCGACTTCACGGAGCGCATAGCTAAAAATAGCAACATCCGCGTCTCTCCATTGCACAGGCGGTCGTTTTGCCAAGAGTGAAGCAATGGACTCATACCAGCCCTGTGTGTCAAGAATTTCGTCTGCGGCACGAACGAGAAAAGCTTTCAACTTCGAATCGCTTGCATGGGGAAGCAGGAGACGTGCCCGTTCGGCGAGTTCATGACGTTGATCATCGGGTGTCTCGGAGTGTAGTCGAAAAACATTTACAATCTGTGTCTGAAGATCAGCCAAGAGTGTATCGTATGCTCCGCTAAGTTCCCGTAGTGCTTCCTGAAGATGTTCAACGAAAATTTGAATATCGCCTCTGGTGTCCTCAGTGTTGGTTAAGAAAGAACTTACACCACAGGCTTCTGGCAAATCCTCAAAGAGCACAGTGGTTGGTTCAATTGCATGATGCAAGGCCTCACGGACATTCAAAGCGATTTGCGAGAGTGTAGCCGTCCTGCGCACATAGGGCGGCAAACCATGGATTCGCTCCAGGATATGGAGCACAAATGGTAGCGGTTTTTGAACCGATTTCGACAAACCGACAAGCGGTGCAAGGCGATGAAGTAGCTCTACTCTGACTCCTTTGATTTCTACCCATTGCAGTTCGAATTTATCCGGGTTTTTCAGGAAGCGCTCAATGGTCTGAAAATCAATCCTGGAGACAAACGTGCCATTTTCATAAACTGCGATCTCGTTTTCAGCAGACTTGTAAACAGCAAACAGAAAGACAGGGACCAGTCCCTCACGCACCCCATAAGGGGGGCGGCAGAGTATATCGTAGAGTTGCTGCACTGATACACGTTGTCCGCTTGCGGCCTGGAGGGTGTTCATGACTGCATCCCACACGGCTGCACAACCGGAGTGTTCCGTTGGATCTGGCCGAGTAAAATGCCAACGTTCCGGGTCGTCATTCGATGGACAGTGAATTTTAGTGGCTTCGAGTATTGAGGTATACATCCCGTACTCGGCCGGATATTTTTTGATATTGAGTCGGCATGCAGTGTCATGCTTAAGCATGGCTTTCAACAACAGCTTTAAACCTTTAACAGCACTTGGCGAGGGATTGCAGCGGTTGAGTAGTTCATTCCAGATTTCCGGCGCATCGGAGAATACTTCATCACAAATCTGACTAAGCTTGTCTTGCATGGATCGTTCGTTTTGGAGCCGGAACGACTCACCTTGATAGATCCAGGTACATGGGTTACGACCTTCAGCGTTGATAATAAGCAAAGAGATGAGACGCTGCTCAACATAGCTCCTCAGATCGGTAAGTCGCTGATTCACCTCGTGGCGGGCAACCTTATCGCCTTTTAATTCGTCGGCATTATCGCGAACCCATTCGAGACAGGAAAGCTCACGGACAACCTCACGCAGTGCTGTTACACCGTCAGGCACAGCCACTAGCGTTTGTGAATCATTTAGCAATCCTTGAATTGAGGCAAGTAAATTTTCCGCCTCACCGTCATGCTCAGATAGTACATAAATAATGCGTCCATCTGCCCATTTATATGGTTTCTGAAGAAGTGAAGACCAAGCTTCATCCGAAGCGTACACTACCTCAAAGACGCGCGTAATGCCGGTGCGGAAGGAATGTCGACGAGCCACAATTGGCGTGGGCGGCAGCACATCAGCCAAGAGTTTCGCGAGCGATGTACGTGCGGGTAGTTGCTCACGGGCTTTTCGGAGAGATGCATCCAGATCAAAATCACTCCCCTGCCAGATGTGATATTCTCCCGTGAACGGACGGTAAGTCACCAGCCGATCTCTTTTGAGCAACCCCAACACCGTATCTACAGACTCGGGGGCGGCATCAGTGGTGGCATGGAGTAATTCGGCAGTGGGAGATAGGCCAGAAAGTGGGCCTGCGAAGCTTAGCAGGGCGATCTGCTTAACACAGCGCGCTGCAAGCTCATGTGGGATTGTAAGTCGCGAGAGGACAGCTTCTGTCTCAGCCCAGAGGTTGCCTATGCGTTCATTGAAAAGGGCCGTACCAACGGAACCGACGAGATAGTCATAAAGATGATCAAGACGATAGCGCGGCAACCGGATTGATGTTGTGTCACCGGATGGGGCTCGATGGTTAGTATCAGATATCTGGCTCGCAATTACGTCAAGAAAACTACTTGGCTCTCCTGAGGCCAGAAAAGCAAAGAGCGAGCGCTTGTTTTGTGCCAGACGACGAAACAACGGACCAACGATCAGACTTACGGCTGGATGCAGCGGAAGAGCATTAGCAAGATGTTGTCGGACATGTGCACGGTTAATGTCTGGTCGTAGGGTAGCAGCATCAAGCAGCTTATCAATTACAGTCAAGCCATCTTTGGGTAGCGTGGTTCGGTCGTCCACCTGCACGGCACGCGCCAAAAGCTGCAAGGTCTCGCTGATCGGTTCGACGAACGCAAAATCTTCAAAGCGACCCTGTATTTTGCGCCACTCGTCACGCTGTGTGGTGCTCATGCGCCTAGCGTATTGATCGAACGCTTGGTGAGAAATCGTAAACATGAGTACTGGCGCAGCCGCATTCGGCGTTTTGCCCGTGCGTGAAGCCCGTTCAGCGAGGCTCTGTAAAACATAAAGGTCACTACGATCAGGATAGAGCGCAGCATATTCCAGGAACTTGCCCAACTCATCTACGATCAGCAGTAGTCCCCCGTTGGTTGCAGCATGCACGGCTGCCGCCGTTCGCTCATACAGATCAACTAAGATTTTATCGCTGATATCTGGAGCGTCGGTTGCTTCTGCTTCGTCAATGATTTTGCGAAGCGCATTGCGACAAGCTTTTACCTTCCTGGTGGGCTGTCCCGGATGCCGCGCGAAAGAAGCAAGAAAGGAAGAAGCTCCATGAATCAATCCACGCAACAGAGCCACGTTAAGCGGTTCCTGTGATCCAACTACTAAAACCGGACAAAATATGCCGACACATTCATCATCTAGCCTTTTAAATAGGGTTGGGTCGGCACTGATGAGTTTGTTATGCGCATTAACGTCTCCCTGCAACAGGTAGGCTAAGAACAGTGCAAAGGAGCTTTTTCCACCACCATAGGGCCCGATGATTGACCAAGCTTGCCCCATCGTCTGTGTGGTGGTTAGCGTCTCAACCACACGCTCAATCAACTCCAGGGTTTTCGTCGTAACAACATGGCTACCCAGGTCCGACGTACTATGGAAATCACGGACTAGATTGACGCTGCGCTGAAACGAGCCTTGGACAGATACAGTCATGCAGTTAAATCAGACAATCGCATGCTAGTACGGGCATAATAATGGTTAAGCATAGCTTGGGGTGTTGCTCCCGGCATTCGATAAAATTGGTGAATACCTGCAGTGGAGTCAAAGCGGAGTGGCATCTCCTCGAATTTCTCAATGCGGCTTGCAAGCTCAAAGGTTTGCTCCTCGCTCAGCAGAAAAATCTGTCCAGGACTCGCCCGGCGCGTCATTACGTCATGTGTCGACAGTGTTTTCATTCCATCAAAATTTTGATCCCAGTAATCCAGCACTGCGTAGGCGAAAATTTCCGGTGGAAAGCCACGCCGTTGGCCCTCACGAAGATAAACCTCACCTCTGTCCTTGTAGAGCAGTCCTAGAGAAGATAGCGGAGACTCCACCACATTTTCCAAGTGTGAGTTTGACCAGTGTCGGGCAACATACGTATTCAGCAGACACTTCAAGTCACGACGTAATGTCGCATCTGAAGGTATGGAGGCACCTCTCTCATCTAACCATTTCTCCAATACCGGTTGCAAACTACGAAAATCAAGGGTCCCCCCGCGCCAATAGCCAAAGACAAAATGCCAGAGGGTGGCCCGGTGAGGTGAGCGGCATAGCAACCAATGCAGTAGCCATAGCGTTGCTGTGTCCTCGCAATAGGGATCAACTCCTTCGTCGCCTAGCAAATACGTTCCGAACTCGGAAACACGGAAGGGATTGCGTTCCTTTGAGTCAGTATCAAACTCAATAATTTCTGTTGCAAGGCCCCAATGTCGGATAGCGCGTACCATGTTCTTGCCAACCCCGAACTCAGCAATGGCTGAATCGGAATGGAAGATGGTGCTCTTTTTGCTAATGACATCTACGGCTTTTTTCAACCAGCTGAGTCGTAGCGGAAATGTTTCGTGACCTGAAAATGAATATTGCGAGGCCATACTATCCACAGTGGCAGTTCAGGATTGTTTGAAAGTACACATCTCTTTGTTCATCGGTTCACAATATCATTCCCCCGACCTTCACCAAATCATCTCGATTCAGCGTCAGGATACACGCACCAAGGCAGTGTTTGTAAAGTTCTTTTTAAGTCAAACGGGCCAAATACGGCCAAAAATCTACCGAAGGATACTACGTAAACATTCTAAATCAACCGGTGCCTAATTTCCGGGCAAGCACTAGCTTACAGTTCCCCCGGACGCATGCCTGATTTGAACTTATCTCCGAATCCGGAATTGTTTGGTTCGTAGGGGGCGGCGAGTTCTGCATTGGCACCTGCCTCGGGGATATCGTGTCCCAAAGCCCACAGGATGCCATTCAATGCCAACTTTCGCATGGAGACCTCCTTGAAGTCGTACGGATGTCCCAGTGTCGTGAAGAATACTCTCGCAGGGGTTCCGCTTGTTCCCGTATATGTTTTGGTCCAAGCCACGGGGTTCGTGAGCGGAAATTGCTCCAGACGATCTGCATTGGCATGGCCTGACTTTAGTGCCGTCCCACTGAGTAGCGGTTGACTGTCTCCGTACAATGACCATTCGCCACCGTCCACATGGTAGAGCCAGGAGAAAGCATCAAACCCTGTAACTCCGTTTAGAATCGGGTGCGTCTGCATGTCCTCAATAACTTCCACACGCGTCAGGGGAGCGTTGCCGTCGTCGAAATGACCATGATGAGTGATCCATTGCTGTCCAAAGACACGTGTGGGCCAGTCGTTATTAAGGTGTTTACGTTCTTCGTCGTCCTTGTACAGGAATGCGTGCGTTGTCGTACGGAACCCCGCCATTGGTTTGCCGGATTCTGCAAACTGCAGGATGTAGTGTGCCTGCGAGTCGGGTAAAGCGCGAAACCGGGTGAAAAGCACCATCATATCCGCATTCTCAAGTTGCTCCAGGCCCTCAATATTATCCAGCACGTTAGGATCTATGTATCCTTCTTCATTCAGCGCATAGCATACGCTGACATTAAAGCCATAGTCCCTTTTCAGAATCCTGGCCAGCATTGGCATGGATTCTTCTGATCGGTATTCTTCATCTCCGGTCACGAAGACAATATGTGGAGCGGAGGGCGTCTGTGCTGCACTGGTTCCAACAAGCAGCAGGCCAATAAATGCAGCGAATAGGGAGCGCATGATATTGAAAGGATGGTTCTTGACCGTAAGGTACGATGTTTGTCGGCAAGATGGGATCGATCAGTTGTGTATTTTAGGAATTCCCTTTGTAAACGTCTTCCGATCATGTATAGATTGATTCCCGTCTTACTGCTTATAGCAGCCTGTAATGCCCCCCAGGAGAGTCCGACCAACGTGTTAGTATTGTACACGGACGATCAGCGATTCAGCACGATTGGTGTGTTGGGTAACGAGGCCGTACAAACCCCTAATCTGGATGCGCTGGTGCAGCGTGGCACAGTATTCACGCATGCACACACTATGGGTGGTCAGCACGGTGCACTTTGTGCTCCCAGCCGGGCGATGCTCATGACGGGGCGACCACTTTTTCGATTGCATGCCAGGGGGGACAGCATCCCGCCAAACCATATCATGATGCCGGAGGTCCTTGCGGAAGCGGGATACATGACCTTTGGCACCGGCAAGTGGCACAACGACCGTTCATCATTCGCGCGCGCGTTCCAGACGGCGGATAATATCTTTTTCGGGGGTATGCACTGGCCCAACCAAGGAGGGCATGAAGCTCCACAGCTGAATGAATTTGATTCTACGGGTGCTTATCCCAGATCGGCTCGTCGACAGGTTGAGGGATATTCAAGTATGCTCTATGCGGATGCAGCTATTGATTTTCTGGCCGAGGCACGCACAATGGATCAGCCCTTTTTGGCCTATGTATCCTTTACGTCACCACATGACCCAAGAACCCCACCCGAGCCGTACGCCAGCTGGTATCATCCGGACTCGGTTTCTTTGCCACCCAATTATCTGCCGGAGCATCCGTTTGATAATGGCGAATTGTACGTTCGCGACGAGAGGCTTCGCGAGCATCCGCGCACCGAAGCCATTGTACGGGAGGAGCTTGCACTGTACTATGGAATGATCAGCGAGCTGGATGCCCAAATTGGGCGAATCATAGCAGCGCTTGAGACTAACGGACAGTTGGAGAACACACTCATTGTAATGGCAGGCGATAATGGGTTGGCTGTCGGCAGCCATGGACTTCTGGGAAAACAGAACCTGTATGAACACAGCATGCGGGTTCCGCTCATTGTGGCTGGGCCCGGAGTTCCCTCGAATGAGAGACGCAGCCAACTGGTCTATATCTTTGACATCTTTCCGACCATTGCAGAGTACTTGGGTATCGCATCACCCTTAACGGTTGAAGGTGAGAGCCTGCGGCCCATCATTGAGGATCCTCAGTTGCCGGGCCGAGCGGCAGTATTCTACGCGTACCGTCATTTTCAACGCGGGGTGCGCACAGCAGATGGCTGGAAGCACATTCAGTATCAGGTGGACGGAGTTCATACCGAGCAGCTTTTTAACCTCAATACGGATCCACATGAGACGCAAAATCTGGCCACGGACTCCACACATGCAGCGCAACTCCATGAGCTGCGTGGGCTACTCAGGACGGAAAGTGTGCACTGGTCAGATCCGTTGGATCTGACTGCCCCCAATTGGGGGCGCTAAGGCCGAAGGTGCGTCTCAAAGAGCTTGAGTATCCGACGATATTCATCTGTCCAGCTGGATGGTTCCTGGAAACCATGCCCCTCAACAGGGTAGAGGGCAATCTCCCAGTCCTCTTTGCCAAGTTCTATAAGACGTTGACCGAGCCGGACAATATCCTGAAATTGCACGTTCAGATCCACCATGCCGTGCGGCATGAGCAGTGGATCCTCCAGTCCTTCTGCAAAATTGATTGGCGAACTGCGGGCGAAAGACAAAGAGTCAGTCGCAGGTGCATTCAGAATATTGGATGTATATGTGTGGTTATAATGCGCCCAGTCCGTAACGCTTCTCAGCGCTGCTCCGGCGCCGAAGTATTCCGGAGCGGTGAAGAGTGCCATGAGTGTAATGAAGCCGCCGTAAGAGCCTCCATAAATCCCAATTTGATCGGGACCAATGCCATAGGTCTCTGTGATATATTTGGATGCATCCACATAGTCCTGCAGATCACGATCGCCCATGTGACGATAGATGGCTGTGCGCCAGTCGCGGCCGTATCCTGCAGAGGCTCGATAATCAAGTTGCATGACTACGTAGCCTAGATCAGCTAAGAGATTGTGAAACATGTATTCCCGATAGTAGCTGGACCATCCGTCGTGGACATTCTGCATATAGCCTGCTCCATGTACAAAGAGTACCGCGGCGTTGTTGGGTTCCATTGGTTCAAAGACATGAGCGGGTATCATGGCACCGTCTGATGCTTCAAACCGGCGCGTTTCGGGTGCACGCCACGGATAATCAAGCCACGCTTCTGTTTGTGAGTGTGTCACTCGTGTGGCTTCTTTCATGGGAATCTGTACAAACACCTCTGGCGGACGCGTCGAGGTTGAGTTCAGGACGCCAAGCATGTCTCCGTCGGGGCTGATGACCGCCGCATTACGGCCGGCGAGTGTTGTGAGTTGCTCGCGCTCCCCACCCGTTACTGCCATCTGATAGAAGTGACGCACGGAGGAGGAACCCTCGCTGCTGGTGAAGAACCATGTACGCCCGTTGCGGGAAAGTACGGGATCAAACACCTCGAACGGACCGTCGGTCAGTTGTGTGACGTTGCCAGTTTCAACGTCAACGGTATACAGGTGACTGTAGCCACTTGCTTCGCTCTGGAAGTAATAATGTCGATTATCCGGCAGCCATCCACCGGTACTGCCACCTCCGAACCAGGAGATCCCAGGGCCGGCAATCCATGCTTCATCATGCTGACGGCTCAGGAGGTCAAGTGTGCCTGTAACTGGATCGAGGCGGGCCAGCCATCGATCCTTGTTATCGTCAGCGCGAACTTCCAGGATCGCATGCTTACCGTCTGCGCTCCAGAATGGACCGTAGCTAAACAGTACACGCTTGGACTTGGATGAATCCACAGCTACTCCCTCCTCACGCAAATATTCCGGCACGTCGTAGGCTCCTTCCAGTTGGTGCAAGTCAATCTGATAGGTGGTATCTCGTTTCAAATCCTGAATGTAGAGTGCACGGTTTTGTGGTGTAACTCCAACCTTGGCCCGGGCCGTAAGCATTTCTGCATACCCGCTTTCGGTGACCCAGTCTATTGCCCGGGTTCGCTTGTTTTGTGTGGGGGAGGAAGAGGTTACAAAGGATACATAGCGCTCAGTGGGGTCCAGATTGAGCTGAGATATGGATCGTGATCCCACATACCACGTCGGGGGTGGATCCAAGGCCTCTTGATCCCGCTCGCGGGCGGATTCGCGCAGCTCGTCCTCTTCCTGTTCCTGACGAATGACCTCGAAGAGTTCGGACTGTTGTGTTTCAAGAAAAGCGTCCTGATCATCAGCTTCTGAATCACTCGGCTCCTGCCCGTTCCTAAGGTCGGTGAGCTCCATCAGTGCACCTGAATCGAGAAACAGCTTGTAGATGTTATTGTCACGTACGAAAATGACAGCATCCCCTGCCAGCGCAAACCTTGGCGATCCCTCAAAATCACGTGTTTGAGTCAGACGTGTTTGTGTACCGGTAGCGCGTTCAAAAAGGTATAGATCTCCCCCGCGGGCGTAAACCTTACGGGAAAAATCGGCGTCATAAACATGTTCGCCATGTTGCCAGCCCGTGAATACAGGTCCCCGATTGAGCCGCTCATTGCGGGATACTTGTTGAGGGGTCAGGTCATCGCGCGTGATTTTGAATAGTGAATCACTCTCGAAAGCTCCCATCGGATTCCAATTAAAGTAGAGCGTTTGCCCATCTTCGCTCCAGTACGGCATGGATGGCCAGTCCCCGATGTACGTAGCGGGGTCCTGCATAATGGTAGCAACAGAAAGTTCTGACTCCTGCGCAAATACAGGGAATGCAAGCAAAAGGTTCAGAAACAATACACTGATATGTTTGGAAGAATGCATGTCAAAAGTCTAGTTCTAGGATGTCCAGGGCGCAGAGTGCGTTCACCAGGCGGATTTGGTGTGTAGTTTTGCAGCTTGATGCCAGCAGGCGCTGGGATGCAAAGACCAGGCTCAGGGCTTTCGCACGGCTCAGAGCCACGTTGATACGCTCTCGGGACAATAAAAAGTCCATACCCCGGGGGGTGTCCTCGGCTGAGGTTGAAGTCATGGATACTAACGCTATGGCAGCCTCCTGGCCTTGGAATTTGTCCACAGTGCCAACTCTGATGCTGTTCGGAAGTATATCCCGCAGCATATTCACCTGGGCATTAAACGGGGCCACGACAATGATATCTGTTGGATCGATGGAACGGGTGTTTCCTTGGCGATCCGTCCATGTGCCTTTAAGCAGACGTTTGATGATGTACCGGATGGCTATGCCCTCCTCTTCACAGTGCTGCATACGGGGTTCCTGGTGTGTGACCGGGACAAGATAAGCGCCCGCTTCCGGGAGGTCGGCGGCATGTATAGCTTGGCGTGCGGTGGCCCGATTTGCACGGAGACGTCCCTCGTAAAATTGTACGGAAATATACTTGCACAGCTTAGGATGCATGCGCCAGGTTTCTCCCAGGAAGATGCCTCGACCGGGCTTTACGAGTCGATCGTTTCCGAGCATCCACTCCAGGCAGGAAAGGTTTGCCGGATCTGGATGACTGGCCTGAATAACCTGAGGGAGTTGGCAGGGATCGCCGATCAGTACAATGTTGCTGGCACATGTGGTCATACCTAACAGGTTGGCCAGGGATACTTGGCCGGCTTCATCAACAAAAAGATAGTCGAACTTATTGGCCATTTCCGGGCGGCACAGGAGCCATGCGGTTCCCCCCACGATACTCGCACTGAAGAGTGCGAGGTCGTCGTTTTTCACCACAGATTTAACGTTGCGGTGTGCACGTGGACTAGCTTTGCTGGATATTTTGTGCACAATGGTCGGCATTCGGGTGTACTTGCGGTGCTTGACTGTATCGGCACATCCGATAAGCACATTACGAATCGCTTCGTGGCTGTTGGACGACACGGCAACCCGGTATCCTTGCTGAACCAGTGATAGGATTGCCCGGGCCGATACGAAAGTTTTACCTGTACCGGGAGGCCCCTGAACCGTAAGTACAGTGGACTGCATCCCACTCACGGACTGCTGCATTCGGACTACTGATGAACGTTCGTCATCGTCCAGGACAGACATGTCTAACAAATTCGGAGCGTTGCGATCAAGGAGATCTTTGACTGCGGGAGGTGTTTTTCCAGCGCAAATGTTTCTAACCAGACTGCGAATGGCATTTTCGATAACCGCGGTGGAAAGGGGCATAGGCGGAAGCAGATCCAAGGTACGGTCGAGACAGCCGGCTGATTTTTTACCGATCCTTAGTTTCATGCGACGTGTCTTTACGTCAAACTCCTGGATATTGACTGTCTTGATATCTCCATTGCCCAACGCAACACAGGCGTTCCTCTCAGCGGTCATTTTCGTGAACTGTGGGGGAAAGGAGTATGCACGTTCAACTGATCGCTGCACAGGGCGTACTCTTCCGATAGCTCTGAGACCAGCCAGACAATCGGTGTCTTCAAGCAGTTCTTCGGTGGATTTTTTGGATGCATCGTACACCAACCAGGCTTGGGGTTTCATTTCGCGGTAATGAAAGAGTCCCAGGTCGATCAGTGTTTTTTTCAGCCGGGCAGACACAGAAGAATCATAAACATTGTCTTTGAAGTCTTCGTTGGCCTGTGCCCGCTCGAGCGATCTTTGAGTTTGCGCCCCAACCAACTGTGCCGGTGCCGACTCGACGAGATTGGTGCGTAGTGAGAGCAGCCAGTCACGGAGTTTCTCGGTGGACTCGCAATCAATCCGGTTGTAGCTCTCAAGCTCCTTAAGGTCCTCGTCAGCAGTTGGATCCCCCGCGTCCCGTTTGAGTCTCCAGTTATTGTAAGCGATGATTGATCCGGTTGCAGTTGTAACGCTGCCTGTTCGGCTTTCCATATAGAAGGCCTCCAGGCTTTTGAGGGAGTAGTTTTTTTCGGATGTGAAGATTCCGCCGCGCACAACGGCGTAGAGATCAACAAACCTTTTCTCACGCTGCCAACCGTCTAGTGTGTCTTCTCCGAAGCTATATTTGGTTGTCAGACGGCGGAGTGCGGTGAGTTCGTACGGAGCATAGTGGTATATGTGTGCGTCTGGAAATTGCTCGATTTGTCGTTGAAAAAATTCAAAGAGATCCTTGAGTGCCTGTTGCTCCTCAGAATGATTGTGGGCCCAGAGTGCTTTGAATTTCTTGCGATACCAGATTCCATGGAGGTATTCTAGTTGTTCTTCGTCGTTTTCGCGGTAATGTGGATTGCCTTCTATGTCATAGAAGAGGTCACCTGGGGCTGGTGCGGGCAGCAGATCAAACCCTTTCCCTTTAACATGGGACCGAAGAACGGTAGTTGGCGTGCCTCCTTGATTGCGCGCTACTTGAAGCTGGGCTTGAGTACGTAGGCTCTGGAGTGTTTTTGGGGCCATCTTGGCTACTTTGTCCCTCTCTTTGAGGGCTGCCAAGTCTGCCATGGTTTTTATGCCTGTATTCTCGAGACGTACCACCTGTTGTCCCCGGATGCCTGCTACCATATAGAGGCTATCTTCGTCTATCCACTGATCGTTACAACGCGTCCGCCAGTGACAAAGGACGCACTCGGAGCAGCGTCTTGGACGTGTGTCTTCGGGATCTTCTACAAATTGTACGAGGCGGTCTCGAAGCTGGCGCACGTAGTCTGCGCATTCCGCCAACCTGTGTGTTGACCGATTCCCCCGCCCAAGCTGGAGGTGTCCATATTCGGGTTTTTTTCCTTGGATTTCTGCCAGGAGGTCTGAATAAATGACCAGTTGCAGTATGTGCTTGGGGTCTGGAGTACGTTTGAGCTTCGTATCAACGACTTCATAGGAGAAAGCTCCAAACGCAGAAGGTTTTTCGATGCGTTCTAAAAAGTCCACATAGCCCTGCCAGTTACCACCTTTGAGTGCGCCCTGGTAAACAACATCGACCCCATTCCTGAGTGCTGCAATAGTTTGTTCAAAAGCATTGGGGCCGCGTTTGATGGAAACAACGCTCTTACCTGCATCCCGGAGGGCATCCAGGTATGCCTGCTCGTGTTCATCCCCCAGTTGACTGAGTAGCTTTGCGTCTGCCGAGTCAGGTTCAGGCTCTATGCTTTCACCACGCGCTTTTCTTAGATCAAGATGCGTGGCATGTTTGCATGCGGAAAACCGTTGCAGGTCTGATGCGTAAAGGTGGGGGGTGCCATCTGGGCCAAGTGTCATGATAGGTGTTTTGTCATCGTAGTACAAAGTTAGGGCCAGTATTGTAATTTGGCACACGTTAACCAAGCAAATCCCAAGTTGTCCATGCGCAAAATATTTTTGTTAGCCCTTGCAGCTTTACTGTTCGTCGCTGCCTATATCTACTGGCCAGATGACCTTCCACTGGATAAAATCAGTCTCCCGGAAGGGTTCACCATTGAAGTATACGCGGACAGTGTGCCGAATGCGAGACAAATGGCATTATCGCCGAGCGGTGTATTGTATGTTGGTTCACGCAGAGACGGCACTGTACATGCGGTCGTAGATTCAGATGGTGACATGAAGGGGGATGAAGTACTCATGATTGCTGAGGATCTTGAAATGCCGTCAGGGTTGGCGTATCGTGAAGGGTCGCTTTATGTTGCGGCTGTCAGTCGCATCCTCCGATATGATGACATTGATTCACGTCTGCAGGATCCGCCCGAGCCGGTTGTCATTGTGGACGACCTGCCAACGGAGCGGCACCATGGATGGAAATTTATTGATTTTGGTCCAGATGGAAAGCTCTATGTCCCGGTAGGTGCGCCCTGCAATGTTTGTGAGCGTCCTGATCCTTTTGCCACGGTCTTACGCATGAACGCGGACGGGTCGGAACGAGAGGTCTATGCACGTGGTATTCGAAATTCCGTTGGCTTTGCCTGGCATCCGTCGACTGGTGAATTGTGGATTACGGATAATGGCAGCGATAACATAAGTGATGATCCTGCTATCACGGATGATCTACCGTCATGTGAGTTGAATCATGCGCCAGAACCGGGTATGCACTTTGGGTATCCCTATTATCACCAGGGTGATACACCGGATCCCGAATTTGGAGAAGGCCGTACAGCGGATGAATTTACCCCACCCGCAGTCTTGTTGGGCCCCCATGTGGCTCCCTTGGGGATTGATTTTTACACGGGGACGATGTTTCCAGAATCATATCAGAATCAGGCATTTATTGCTGAGCACGGCTCGTGGAACCGGAGGGAAAAGATTGGTTATCGGGTTAAGCTGGTTCATTTTGACGAGAACGGCCTGGCTACAGGTCAGGAGGTGTTTGCAGAAGGCTGGTTGGAGGAAGACACCAACTGGGGGCGTCCGGTCGATATCGAAACACTTCCAGACGGCTCCATTTTGATCAGTGATGATCAGGCCAATGCCATTTACCGGGTTACGTATTCAGAGGAGGAAGGAGAATAAGAAGTGTCTGGTTAACGCCGCCTGTCCATCCAGTCCTTCTGGTCTGTGTATCCGATGCAGCGGAACAATTAAAGGCTGCAGAAGCCCGCACCCGAATTAAT
>MKWU01001729.1_pt1 | contig 36160 bp, 31 predicted proteins | sample 809101 | NCBI WGS metagenome assembly MKWU01 (sample SAMN05860141, study PRJNA318959) | sponge metagenome | host: Aplysina aerophoba | place: Slovenia: Piran, Adriatic Sea, Gulf of Piran | collected 2013-05-07
CGAGTTCGGACATCATCCCGGCGATCAGGCGGACATGCCGTCGTATGCTCCCCTCGCCGATGCCGCGATGGTGTTCGAGCCACACGGCGTATCTCCGGAGACGAGCGGGCGGCGCCTGCTCGACAGGAGCCGGCTCCAACGGGGCAATCCGCCCGGTCGAGACGAGGTGTTTGAGGAACCCGCGCAGCTCAGTCCCGTAAGCCGTTCCGGGTCGCGTCCTCCCGCGGCCGCATGACACCCCGGGGATAGAGCAGACGAACTCCCTGTTCTCGAAGCGCACATAGACCTCGGAGGTCAGATCGCAAAGCCGGATGCGAGAGAGATGAAGCCAGACAATGAGATCGGTGCATCCATACCGGTAGTGCCCGACCGTTGCCGCCGCGTAGCCGGCGTCGCGCAAACCGGCGAGGAACGCGTCCAGCAGCCGCAGATTGTCGTCCAGCTCGCCGGGCGTCTCGATATGCCCCGTCCGCTCCAGGAACCGGATGAACGCCATGAGCTCGGGGGACGTGCGGCGTTTGCGCCAACGCCGGATGTGAACCGGCGCGCACCATGCGCCACAACGACAATCGTGCTGCAGAAAGCGATCGATGATGGTGCCGTCGACCGTCTTGAGTTCGATACCGGTGAGTTCAAGCCAGATCAGGAAGTGACGGGCGATACGCCGGTACTGGCACAACAGCGTCTCCGAAATCTCGGCTCGGCGACGGAGATCACAAATGAAGGCAAGGATGATGGCGGCGAAGCCGGCCAGAGTGGCGCTCGCCAGGGATCGGGTTCCGGACAAAACAGGCACTGTTCGTTCTCCACTTGGTTGATAGAACGAACAGTGCTTGCCATCACGGCCCGATGTAATGCCGAGTCAGAGGGCGGAAAAACTCCTGTGTCGCGCCGGTTCCCGCTCGTCACTCGGCATTACAACCCGCTCGGCATTAATGCCGTAATCCTGAGTCGGGATTACGGCGTGACCCTGGACACCGACGGCATGACGAGACGACAGCAGCAGGGTGGAGACGGCGGCCTTCTGGCCGTCGTTGAGGGTACCGGCCTCAAGGTGGCGTTCGACGCGTCCGGCATCAACGGCGAAGCGGCCGGGGGCATCGCTCGTCTTCTTCATCCAGCGCAGGACGGCGCGTTCGGCCGCCACGGCCCGGTCGGTGACGAAGGCAAGATCGGAACGTGCCGCGGTGGCCTCGACGAGGTGACCCTCCTCGCGCAGCCGGCCGACCGCGGCGTCGATCTCCGGCAGTGTCCAGTGGCCCGGCGCCAGGGCGAGGGCGCGCAGCATGTTCGCGGTGAAGACTGTCCGTCTCTCCTCGAGATGCTCGACAGCACGGCGGACCGCGTGGAGGGCAGACGGGGACTGCCGGTTGATGGCATCCCGGCGCTCGAGATGCCAGCGCTCGCGGTCGAGCCGGGTGTGGGAAGCGGAGCGACCGCGGGAAACGCGCCGGTTGCGGGGCGCCAGCTCCGCCATGCGGGCCTTCCAGATGCCGCTCAACTCCTGGCGTGAAGGCTCGTCCTTGCGTTTGCGGGTGTAGAGCACCGCTTGCTGCATGATGGCCGCTGAACGGTAATCGAGGTTGCGTTCCTTCACCCATGCCAGCGCTTCCGCCCGGCGGGTCGAGAAGGCCTTCAAGGTCGCCCTGTCGTAGCCGGCAATCTCGAAACCGGGCACGCTTCCCACCATGGTCTGCTCGGTGGCGTAGCCCAGGGCCTCCAGGCGGCGCTTGAGTTCGCTGCGGTAGTGGGCGCCGATCAGGAGCTTGGCGCGCTCGAGCTTGATGAAGTCGGCGCTGCGCCATTCGCCCTCGGCATTCCGCGTCATGTTGGCGACGACCGAGTGCGTGTGGAGCTGAGGGTCGAGATTGCGGCTGGCGTAGTGGCGGAAGGTGGCCGCCACCAGGCCGTGACCCTTGATCCGGGGGCGTTTGCGTGTGGCAGGGTCCCAGCCCCGGGTCTGCAACATCTCGTTCTCGATGAAGTCGAGAGTGGCCGTCACCGCCTCGTCGTGGGCGCGAATGACACGAGCGGACGCCTTCGGGGCCGCGTGCACCAGGGCCTCCAGCGAAACCGACTTCGGCGCGGAGAAGGTGATGTCGAGACCCGGACGGTGCTCGTGCTTGCCGTCTCGCATGCGGCCGAGGCGGGTGGAGGTGCCAGGGATGCGTCCCGACAGCACTTCCTCGAAGCGGCGGGGTTTGACGGGGCCGTGAAGGCCCAGGGCCTCGACGCCCTTGCCGTACCACTGGCTCGCCTTGCGGTGCTCCGGATCATTCTTCGCGTAGTAGCCGTCCGCCTCGAAGTAGTGGACCGTCGAGGCGGCTTCACTCAGGCGGGTGACCGTGGCGACCATCCAGAGGTTCTGGCAGACAACACGATAACATTCAAATTCGACGGGCTGTCCATCTCACGTCACAGCGACGAATGCATGCGACGAAGTCGTGTCACGAGTTTCTGTTGGCTGCCCCGCTGCCAATCGGACAGAGCCTGCGCTCTCTGTCGTCGACTGAGTCCTGAACAGGTTGTTTCCGGCATGCGAAGCGATTACGTATGGTTGCTGTTGATTGCCTTCGATTGAATTCTCTGCCACGGATTGCGAGCAACAGGATGGCCAGCGTTTTTGATGTCGCCGCCTACATCCTTGAGCGGCAGGGTCCGATGACCACATGGAAGCTTCAGAAGCTGGTCTACTACTGCCAGGCATGGTCGCTCGTGTGGGACGATGACGTCATCTTTCCTCAAGAGATCGAGGCGTGGGCCAATGGGCCGGTGGTGCGTGAACTCTATCGCGCCCATCGGGGCACGTACCGTATCGCATGTCTGCGCAAGGGGAGCCCGGAAACGCTGACCGGGACCCAGCGTGAAACCGTTGATGCAGTGCCGACGTTCTACGGGAACAAATCTCCTCAATGGCTGAGCGATCTCACCCATATGGAGGCGCCTTGGCAGTCGGCACGACGCGGTATTCCTGACGGTGAGCGTGGCAACCAGATCATTCCGAAGGAGTCCCTGGCCGAGTACTACGGCAGCCTGTAGCCTCTACCGTGGCCCGGAGGCCGGCGAAACAGCCGCAGGCGCAAGCTCTTCCTGCCAGCGTCAAGCAGCCTCGCACTGCCTCGCGCGACGATCCCACACGCTCCATGATCGCGAGACGATTGTCTGGGCTTTCGGGATCGTGGACCTCGATGGTCCGTGGGGCTGGCGCACTACGGCCGCCAGAGTGTGGTGGACCGAAATCCTGCCCAAGCTCCGTGACTTCGAGTCGATGACATGGGCGGAGATCATGCGCGCGGCCGGCGGGCGGGCGAGAGGAAACAACAGCCATTTCGTCGAGGTCCGCAATCTGACGGGTCTTGCCAAGGCCCGTCTCGCCGAGATCAGACAGGACGACGTGTCGGAACTGTTCTCGCTGAGGTTGAGCGCGACCGTACGCATCTACGGTATCCGCGACCGAAGGGCGCTGAAGCTACTGTGGTACGATCCATATCACGGATCGAACGCTCGGGCAGTCCACCCCGTCCGCCGGCGCTGAATGGGCCGAAGCTGCTTGGTCTGCATTACATGCGGGACCGGTATTGACTTCGGGCGTATCTTCCGCTGGTTCCGGACGCGACTGGAAAACTGATACTGCGACATAGCGGAGAATCGGGGTAAGGACACATGCAGTTCGTGCGAGGAGGACCGGACGTCCCGGAGCGGCTACTGCAGTCGCATGAGGATGGACGTGTGGTCTTTTTCTGTGGTGCCGGAATCTCCTACCCTGCGGGATTACCCGGATTTGCCGGGCTGGTGGACGATCTCTATTCCCGCTTGGAGATCACCCCGAACGCTGTGCAAGCCGCAGCCATCAAGGCCAAGCGTTATGACACCGCTATTGGCCTGCTGGAAGGGAACATCGTCGGTGAACGACGAGCCGTGCGCCAGATGATCGCGAAGATTCTACAGCCGGACACATCGTTACCCGGTGCGACGGCAACCCACGATGCGTTGCTGACACTTGGAAAGTGCCGCGAGCGGCGAATGCGACTAGTCACCACGAATTTCGATCGTCTTTTTGAACATGTAATCGAGACCGAGGGACTGCCGACAAAGCGCTTCGAAGCTCCACTGCTTCCGGTGCCGAAAAACCGCTGGGATGGACTGGTCTATCTCCACGGTCTGCTTCCTGAAGACCCGCAAGGGGGCAACCTCGACAACATTGTTGTGTCGAGCGGCGACTTCGGCCTTGCCTACCTAACCGAGCGTTGGGCCGCTCGGCTCGTTAGCGAATTGCTGCGGAACTTCGTCGTGTGCTTTGTCGGTTACGGCATCGAAGACCCGGTCCTGCGTTACATGATGGACGCACTCGCGGCGGACCAACTGCGCGGCGAAGCGGCGCCGGAAATGTTCGCATTCGGCAGCTATTCCAAGGGCAAAGAGGACACACGTGCGAACGAATGGCGCGCCAAGAACGTCACACCCATCCTTTATCGGGAGCGTCGGCGTCATGCCTACCTGCACGGGACCCTTCGCGTCTGGGCAGATGCCTACCGCGACGGAGTGCGCGGCAAGGAAAGAATCGTAACCGAATACGCCATGGCTCGCCCGAACACGGCGACCGGTCAGGATGACTTTGTCAGCCGCATGCTGTGGGCCCTGAGCGATCCAAAAGGTTTGCCGGCCAGGAGATTTGCGGATCTGAAGCCCGTCCCTTCTCTGGATTGGCTCGAGCCGCTCAGCGAGGACCGTTTCGGATACGCCGACCTGATTCGATTTGGTGTCCCGCCCAAGATGGGGGCGGAAGATAGGCCAACCTTCAGCCTGATGCGGAGACCTGCCCCATACGACCTGTCGCCAAGGATGGCCCTCTCGGATTGGGATTCCCGTCACGGACGGCTCGACGCGGTGATGTGGCAACTTGCTCGCTGGTTGATCCGTCATCTCGGCAACCCCGCGCTGCTTCTCTGGCTGGTAAAGCAAGGAGCAAGGCTGCACCCGGATTTTGCAGATCGAATCGCATTGCGCATAGCGCAGCTCGACGATCTTGAGGATCGTGGCGAGAACGATAAATTGGACCACATACGGAAGGACGCACCGGACGCAGTACCGGACCCGCGCATGCGCACGCTTTGGAGCCTTCTGCTGGCCGGTCGGGTAAAGCTACAGGGACCGGATCGCGACCTCTATGAATGGCGTCGCCGCTTCGAAAAGGACGGCCTCACTACCGCCTTGCGACTGGAGTTACGCGATTTGCTAAGTCCCCGCGTTTCGTTACGCGAGCCGTTCCAATGGCCATTTGACGAGGTTGAAGGTCCTGAAGAGCCGCGAGGCATTCGGCAACTCGTTGACTGGAACATCGTTCTTTCGACCAGCTATGTGCATACCGCTTTGCGCGACCTGGATGGCAAGGAAGGGTGGGCTGCCGCCCTGCCGATGCTGCTTGCTGACTTCACCGGGCTGTTGCGCGATGCGCTCGACCTGATGAAAGACCTTGGCGGCGCTGACGACAGAAGCGATCTGTCTTATGTGTGGCAGCCTTCGATCAGCGAGCATCCGCAGAATTCGTCTCTCCGCGACTGGACGGCCCTGATCGAACTGAATCGGGACGCTTGGCTGGCTATGACTGCGGTATCGCTGAACCAGGCGCGGCTCGCGGCGGACGATTGGTCTCAGTCGCCCTATCCCCTGTTCCGACGCTTGGCATTCTTCGCCGCCGCCCAGCACGGCGTTGTCCCCGTCGATCGGGGACTCGAATGGCTGTTGGCGGACCATGGTTGGTGGCTATGGTCGGTCGAGACCCAGCGAGAATCCATGCGGCTGCTGGTGGCCCTGGCTCCCCAACTCGATGAAGACGACTTTGCCATACTTCAGCGTGCCGTTCTCGCAGGACCGCCACGCAACATGTACAGGGCCGACATCAACGAGGACCGTTGGACGCGGATACAGGAAAGCGAAGTCTGGTTGAGACTGGAGAAAATCAGGCAGACCGACGCACAACTGGACGCAGCTTCACGGGATCGTCTGGAAGCACTCTCCGCCAAACACCCGAATTGGCGGCTCGCTAAGATTGAGCGCGACGAGTTTCCGACATGGACGGGCGATCCAGGAGAGTTGCGTGTTCACGTCACTACGCCGCGTGATCGAGAACAACTCAAAGAGTGGCTCCGCGAGAATCGCGAACCCGATCATTGGCGCCCCGACGATTGGCAAGAGCGCTGTCGAGTCGACTTTGGCGATGCAGCAACGGCTCTGGCTGAATTGGCAACAGACGGCATATGGCCGGCGGCGCGGTGGCGCGAAGCGCTCTATCAGTGGTCCGACGACGAACAGCGAAAGAGCTCCTGGCACCAATTGGCTCCTATTCTGGTCGACGTGCCGACGGAGACACTGCGGGAGATTTCCCACGGGGCGAGCTGGTGGCTGGAAAAGCTCGCCAGGACCTTTGAAGAGCATGAAACAGCATTTCTCGCGTTGTGCGATCGCTTGTTGGGGCTCGATTACGAGGACGACGATGACGATGACGATCTTGTCGGTCGTGCCATCAATCATCCTGTGGGGCATGTAACTGAGGCCCTGCTTCACTGGTGGTATCGAGACGACCTCAGAGATCAACAGGGTCTAGCCGACGAATCGCAGCGCAGGTTTACCCAACTCTGTGACACGGCAACTCGGAAGTTCCGCCATGGCCGAGTGTTGCTGGCAACTCATGTAATTTCATTGTTCCGGGTGGACCGCGAATGGACGGAACAGTTCATGCTGCCGCTCTTTGATTGGGAGAACTCCGAAGTAGAAGCGCGTGCGGCATGGGAGGGGTTTCTATGGTCGTCCAGGCTCTATTATCCCTTGATGGAGGTACTGAGACCCGCATTTCTGAATACGGCGCACCACTACCTGAAACTTGGCCGACATCGAGAACAATACGCTTCGAAGTTGACATTCGTCGGGCTTGAACCAGGAGATGTTTTCCGGACCCGCGAGCTGGTTCTTGCCATGCAGTCCCTGCCACAGGAGGCGCTTGACCATGCAGCCGACACACTGTTCCGAGCAGTAGACAGTGCTGGTGATCAACGAGCTGACTACTGGAGGAACAGGGCAGGGCCCTTTCTGGCCGCAATATGGCCGAAGACATCCGATGCAGTATCAGTGCAAATCTCAGAAAGCTTCGCTCGGGCGTGCATTGCGGCAGGAGACGCATTTCCCGAGGCGTTGGCACAGACACGCTTCTGGCTGCGACCGCTTCAATTCCCGGATGAAATTGCGCATCCCATTCATGAAGCACAACTCGATGCGCGACTCCCAGAGGCCGCGCTCGAACTTCTGGATCGAGTCATTGGGGAGGCAGCTCAAGGGTACTTCCTCGATCTACCCAAATGCCTGAATGCCATACGGGCGGCTCAGCCGGAACTCGAACGTGACCGACGCTTTGAGAGGCTGCAAGAGGTATTGCGAATCAGTGGCGTAGATCTGAATTGAAGAGTTTCCCGTTGGGTGTCCGTTTGTGCTCATATTGCCAACCTTCAGACCCAGACCCGCGGGGAGTATGAGATAAGGTGGCTAGATGCGGGTCGAGCGGGCCAAGCTATCGCGTCATTCCCCTGGCGAAGGCCATGGACTACACTAGGAGCACACTCACCGGCACCCCGCCCGGACTGGTCTGGTAGGCCGTCGCGCTGTTATTCATCTTGTCAGCGCTTGCGCACGTCGCGTTTGGCCCCTTGGACTTGACTCACGTCAACTTAACGCCGGCGCTGTTCCTGAGGATTGCCTCGTGATAGGTTGGAGAACTGACCCGCCACCCGTCGTCAGAGAACAGTTGTTCAACGATTTCCTCGACATCCCTCTCTAGGCACAACATGGTAGCGGAGGCTAGCAGGATCGAGAACGCCGCATTTTAGGGCATCTTGAGGAGGCATCGATTATGCCGACGTTTTCAGCAATATCGAGCATACTGTTGAACATCACTAAAGCTGCCTGGTTGTGGAACCGGATAAAAGCAGCGAACGGCCTGTGGGTAGCCCGACGCATTATGCGCACGTCAGATATCAGGAAGGTAAATCTTCTCTACCACGAGTTTAAGTCGAAGCCCCAGAAAGCGGGTGAACATTACGTTATCGCTGCGCGCGCGATCCAAACGCGGCGTCTGCTCATAGACATTCTTGGTTGGTACGAGGAACCTGACGCAATCTTTTGGCAACTAGCCGACGAAGCGAGCGAATTCTGTAGTTTGAACACCTTTTTGGACTCGATGGAATTACTGGCTACCGAGTTTCCGAGGCCCGATCCCTTTCCGGAAAGACAATTCTCGAATGCCCAGTGGCCACAACCGTAAGGTACGGCCTTAGAGATCCTATGAGGCCCCGTTGGGGAGCCGGCGCTACGGTGCCGTGCTTTCACTCTTGACGAGGAGACCTCGCGATGTCCCCACATACAAGGCACGAAGCCGCGGCGCCGACCGGTGCCGAGGCTACCACGTTGTACGTTGCGATCGAGATCAGCCGGAAGAGTTGGGTAGTCGGAATCAAAAGTCCGCTGGTCGAGAAGATCGGGCTGCACACGCTCGGGGCGGCGGATGTCGCGGGCCTCAAGAGCCTGATCGAGGAGCGCCGCGGCCGGGCGGAGCGGACGATGGGTCAGGCGGTGGCGGTGCGGGTGTGCTACGAGGCCGGCTACGAGGGGTTCTGGCTGGCGCGCTGGCTGGAGCGGACGATGGGTCTGGAGACGGTGGTGCTGGATCCGGCGAGCCTGCTGGTGAACTGCAAGGCGAAGCAGCGCAAGACCGACCGGATCGACGCGACGAAGATGGTGCGCGCGCTGCTGGCGCATGACCGGGGCGATGCGGCGGTGTTGAGCCGAGTGCGGATGCCCAGCGTCGAGGAGGAGGATCGCAAGCGCCTGCTGCGGGAGCGTCAGCGCCTGGTCAAGGAGCGGACCTCGCTGACGAACGCGATCAAGGGGCTCCTCAAGCTGCACGGCATCTTCGACCTGGAGCCGCGCGCAGGCGACTTCGATGCGGCATTCGCGGCGGTGACCACGGCCTACGGCGAGCCGTTCCCGCCGCAGGCGCGCCGGGAGATCGAGCGGCTCGCCGAACGACTGGGGCTGGTCATGCGGCAGATCGAGGCGGTCGAGGCTGAACGCGATGCAGCCGTGCGCCGTACGGAGGCCGACCGCCGTGGGGCGGCGGGGGCGGGAAGCAGGGCCCGGGCCGACGCGTCGATCGCGGCGCTGGCCCGGCTCAAGGGGATCGGCACGAACGATGCGACCCTGCTCACCCACGAGGTGTTCTACCGCGAGTTCCGGAACCGCCGCGAGCTCGCGGGCTGGGCCGGCTTGGCGCCAACCCCGTGGGCCAGCGGCGACGTCGAGCGCGACCAGGGGATCGGCCGCGACGGGCCCGCCTGGATCCGTGCCCAGCTCGTGCAGATGGCGTGGCGCTGGGTCCGCTTCCAGCCCGGCAGTGCGCTGAGCCAGTGGTTCCAGGCCCGCACCGCCGGCGCCCGGGGACGGATCCGCCGGGTCATGATCGTGGCGGTGGCCCGCGAACTCCTGATCGCGCTCTGGCGGTATGCGAACACCGGTCTCGTGCCCACCGGTGCCCGCGTCGCCTGAGCACGAGATCCCGAGTTCCCGGACCGGCCGGACGCGGCAGGCTCTGGGCCGGGTGGTGTGTGACCGACCGCTTGTTGGGCTGAAAGACGCCGATCTCGCAGATGGGTCCCGCCTCCCGGAACGTGGCGCCCGCAAGCAAGCGGGATCGAGGGAAGGACCGGCCATACTGCCGGACACCACCCGGATACAAGTTGGGTGCGCGCCCCAAGGCGCGACCGGTGCAAGCGCGTTCGGACCCGGCAACACAGACGCCGACCCGCTCCTCCAGAGGAGATCTGACCATGCCGTAGATCGCGCCACGACCACCGCTTGACAGCAGGGGTCCTCATACAAGCGTTATCCGATCAGGTTGGATCATATCCGGCGGCGGCGAAGTAGTTTCGACATTCCTGGGGCTGGAAGGTTTCGAGAATGCGAGCGATGGCTTTCCCCAAGCCTTCTACGGTGCGCTCGGCGGCCTTGCGCAAGGACGCTTTGAGCTTTGCATGGAACAACTCCGCGGGGATGCTCGCATACAGTATTGAACGACATTGTATGAGAAATTACACAGATGCTCAAACAGCAGCAGTGCCACTGCAACGCGATTATCAAGTCGCTTCAGAAGGGATCCCCCGAGTTAGGCATTCAATATGGGCGCGTCACTGCGCCCGCGCCCGCATGCGTGACGGAACACACAAATTCCAACCTCTCGTGTCTGCCCCAAACGTCTCCCGCATTGGGCATTGTATGGATGTCTAGGAGGCGCGCAAGCATTCCCAGGACGTACGCGGATCCCTACTACGTCAACCAAACCACATGCACCGCACCAAACCACATGCACCGCATCCCATCGACTTCGGATTTGAATTCATCCAATGCTGTTCAAATTTTTCACTGTAATTCGGCCCTACTCTAGGTTGCCGGACTCATCGTCCATTGTAAAGCGCCTGCTGTGAGCCTCAATGGGCCACTCTTTCTGCAATACTTCTTGACTGACTCCTACCAGTGTCGATCTATCCAAACCGCGACCCTTTGCAGCTGTATTGTGTGCCATTTCAAAGCCAACAAATGTGTCTCTTTCTGCCTGTGTATTGAGAGGACATGGAATTGCTATATACTGATTATCATGATGATACACTACCATAAAGCCCCACTTGTCTCCATTCATCGACGTATGGGTAGAGCTGCCAATACACCCAACGAGCGAACCATCCTTAACGTCAGACTCTACACGAACAGGCCCTCCCATAGTGATTGAATCAATAAATCTGCATGACGCCCAAAAGGGTAAATTTGTTAATGAAATTGATGACTCGCCTCCATCAAAATTAATCTCATCTATAGGTTCTGAACCACCGCATGGCAAAACCACAATCCTGTCATCCCACAACGGCACCACCCAGCATGGAGGATTTGTCAAGAAAAGATGAATCAGACGTTTGTCTTTCGGTCTCGGAATGCTGCCATAAATGACGAACTTCCCCTTCAATATTTTCTTGCTTGGATTCATTATTTGTTCCCTTACGGGCCCAAGTGCAACATTTCTTGCGAACTTGTATCCTCGTCTCCCCATTAGAGAAAAGACCATTAAGTAAGCAGTCTTAATCATGCTAACAAATTCATAGTCATCTCTGTATGGAATTTGAAACGCTAGCCCTTTCTCAGGATCAAGCGCATTTCTATTGCGAATAGGTCCGATGTCCACCTTTCCATTTCGAAACATATGTTTCCTGTACGGAAATGAGGCGTTCGGATTCTCCGGAATGAAGCGAACCTTTCTTGCCTCTCCAAAAAATTTCACTACCAACGGGACTCCTCGACCTGCCGACCAATCGGCACGCGCCGTTTTCGACAAAACCGCATGTTGATCGATAAGAGACGCACCTTCGTTGCACTGCTTGCATGTCAAGCAAATTCCAGACCCACCCAGGGCTTTGGGCGGCGCGTGCTCTATTGTCATCCCTCCATTCAGCGCTTCTTGTCGACTAAAACCAGACAGGCATATTGGACAGAGAACATTCCCTTCTTCGAACAAACGTTCTCTGAATCGACGATCGTGTCCGGCGCGACGTTTACTTTTGGCAGACATAGTTCATATATCCAATTAGTTCGGGATTCCCCATATGGAACCCGCCCAGCCCGTTGAGTGTGACTCGAAACCCTTTGACACGCAATTCGTCTTCGAATGACAGTCATCTTGGCGCTGGTTCGGATGATTGAGTCCCAATTGGTGGCGTTGGCGTTGCGGAGTGGCATTGTCCCCGTTGATCCGGGTGCACCGATCTTGATGAGTTTCTCTCGCAGACTGGACAGGGCGGCTATCCCTTCTCCAACCGCATAAGGAAACCCTTCAGCCGTTCCATGGCCATGAAGGTTTCGGCGGGGTCGGCTTCGAGAAAGCCGGTTGATTGCCGCATTTCCAGGACTCAGTCAGAAACTCAGACGCTTCGCCCCTCGTTGCCGTACGAGGCCATAGCCTGCGGTTCGCGCATACCATCGCATACCCTTAGACTTACAAGATGCCATCCGAGCGGTTGGTCGCGATGCGTCCGCCAGTTGGAATTTGCAAGAAATCACGACCTTCGCACGGCGCGACTTGTCGATGAGCCGGGAGAGGCGTTTCGCCGCGTAACGGCACAGCCGGCCAAGCTGCCGTCAGCGTCTCCGAGGCACCTGTTTCAGTGCCTAGCGAGAGCCAGGCGCGATGTTCGGGGGCTCTCCCCAGCTTGTGTCCCGGCTCCAAAGCCAGAGTACGTGTCGTCCGGTGGCTTACGACGGATCGCGACGCCCTGACGGATAACCCGTCTATGGACGCCCCCGATGATGCAAGCATTTGTTGGTTGGGTTTGGTGCATGTGGTCAGGTGCTGCTTTCGCTTTCGTCTATCCGGCCTCATGATGCGGCTGGTTCGACGCCACGGGCCTCATAGGATCTCTATGGAGAATCGCAGATCGGGTCCAAATCGCTTTCGCGAGCTCGATCGCTCTGCGGACATATGATGGTTTTCCCGACCCCGTCTCATTGACCGTTTGCCCTTACCCGTCCTCCGTCCTGCTCACATCCCCGACGACTTCCTGCAGCATGCCGCCCGATCAGGCGGCGGCAGGTACCCGGTATCTCTGCTTCGTCGTCATCACTGCCCAGGCAATGCGCGCCATCCTGTTGGCCAGGGCCACCGCAACCAGCATCCTCGGCTTGCGCGCCAGCATCCTGGCGAGCCATGGATCCGGCGTTGAGCCTCGGCGGTTCGCATGGCGCACGACCGCCATGGCGCCGGTGATCAGCAACCGTGTGAGATCGCGCTGGCCCCTCTTCGAGATCCCGCCCAGCCTCGGCTTGCCGCCGGTCGTGTGCTGGCGGGGCACAAGGCCCAGCCAGGCGGCAAAGTCCCGGCCTTGCCGGAAGCTCTCGAGCGGCGGTGCAAGAGCCTGCAGCGCCATCGCGGTAATCGGCCCGACCCCCGGGATGGTCTGTCAATTCCGACTGAATGTTTCTCACTTTTGCCGATCGAAAATCTCTCACTGGGGCTGGGTGCAGCTGTGGGGAACTGGCCCGCCGCAGCGACCGCCACGATCCGGTCGAACAGCAGCGTACCCAACGTGCGAACACGATCCGGCAGCGGCAACTCCGGATCCGCCAGGGCCTGTGCCAGACGGTTGACGTGGGCCGGTCCCTGCGGCGCAACGATCCCGAACTCCGCCAGGTGACCCCGCAGAGCGTTGATCGTCTGCGTGCGCTGGCGCACCAGAAGATCGCGCGTGCGGAACAGCATCCCGCTGGCCTGCTGCTCCGCCGTCTTCACGGCCACGAACCTCATGGTGGGACGCTGTGCAGCCTCGCTGATCGCCTCCGCGTCCGTCGTGTCGTTCTTCTGCCGCTTCACGAACGGCTTCACGTAGATCGGCGCGATCAGCTTCACATCATGACCGAGTTCTGAGATCTCCCGTCCCCAATAATTGGCGCTCGCACACGCCTCCATCGCCACCACGCTGCTCGGGTGCGAGGCCAGGAAGCCAAGCAGCTTCCCGCGACTGAGATTCTTGCGAAAGGATACCGATCCATCCCCGCACGCGCCGTGCACCTGAAAGCTCTGCTTCGCCAGATCGATCCCGATGGTGATTACCTGTTCCTTGGACGCCTTCTCCTTCGTCGTGGCTGTTACAACACCGCCACATTGGCACATCGCGATGCCGTCGGGCGGGGGCGTTCACTCCATCGCTTGCCAACCGACAGTCGACCACGAGGATGTACCTGTGCGCCGATTCGGAACATGGTTTCTGAGTCGAAGATCCGCCCGCCCGTGCGAATCACGTCCGATCGGGCAACCAAAGCCTGCCGCCGTTACAGCAAGATGGGCTCGACGACCGCGTCGTGACGCGGACGCCTTTTCAGTTGGCGGCGACGCTCATATGCCATCACAAAAAACGTGATCAGTTGGTCGACGTCACGAGCGACTTCGCGCGTATCGGGAAGTTCGGGTGGCAGGTCGGGTGCCGGGTCGTGCCCGGAGTAGTGCGAACACCGCTTCATCCCCTCGAATATGGCCGGGTAGTCAGCGTCGGGATCAAAGCAGACGTCTTCGAGGCGCTGGGTCATAACTTCGCGACGGAATCGCTGAACTGTGTTGTTGAACAGAACCTCCTCGACGATCCGCTCCCAAGTCTCGCGCATCTTTGTATAGAGACCGATGATCGCCAGACGGAAACTCTGGTGGGCCGGGTCGTACCCACAGTCGCTGAGCAAGGCATGGTCCCGTCCGATCTCGTCAATACGCTCGCGAACGCCCTTCATTTGCCATGGCTGATGGGAGTCGTCGATGAGACCGAATTGGTCGTTCCCAGCGCTGCTCATCCACTCGCGGTGGCACCCGACACTGGCACGCTGAGCCTCGGACAAGAGCATGTGATGGAATACGATGTTATGAGTGAAGACAATGACCTGACGACCTCTGGCGGCCTCCTGCGCAAGTCGCTCCGCCACCGCCTGCATCCGGACGTGGTCAAGAGAGGAAACAGGATCGTCGACAATGATCCCGTGATCGGTGCCGATCTCGTGCAGTTCCGCCAGAAAGCACGCGAGTGCGAGAGCGCGTTGTTCGCCCTCGCTTAAGACATCGCTGTTGTTCCCGAAACGTTGTCGGGCATCGAGCGCGATCTCGACAATACTCTCGGCACCGTCGCCGTGATCCACCAGATCGAGCGGGAGATGGGTAAGGCGCAATCGATCGAGTTCCCCATGCAAGGCGGCCCTGAGCGCAGGAGTGAGGATCTCTCGGCGGCGGCGGGTGATGTGTCTGGTAATGGGTCCCGAGGGACACTGCCTGAGACATTCACCTATGCGTTGACTCTCCTCAAGACGAATACGCCGATCGAGGATTGCTTCGAGCCTTTCGCTCAGCCGCTTCTGATCCGCGAGTTCTGCGTGATGTGTTTCGAGCCTTGCGAATGCCTCAGGGTCGCATTTTGAATTCTCGAGTTCAGCAATCTCGGCACCAATTCGCCCAACCTCCTCTTCAATCAGCCGGACAGGCGAGTCAGCAAGCGGGGCGAGACCGTCGAGATTTCCGTACCGATTCTCCCGGACGGCGACTTGGACAGACTCGAGACGGTCGAGCGCACTTTCCACAAACTCACCAATCGTAGCGACGCCGTCCCTTCCAGAGTCGGAAAGAGCAGCGTAGCCGGAAAGGAGAGTCTCAACCTCACGGCGGCTCCTCATTCGAAATGCCATGATCCTTTCGCGATGCCGGGCAAGAACCTGCGCTGCGGCGTCGCTCTCCTCGGTGGCTCGTCCAGAAATGTAGTCGTCGAACGCAGACAGACGCCTGCTTGCATCATCATCAAGGTCCTGCTGGCAAAAAACGCAGATGCCTCCATTGGCGAACTGCGGGGGCGGCGCATCGGGCAGTACGACGGCAGCGAATTCCTTGGCGTATGCCAGCATCCGGCGCCAAGCATCGGACCCAAGATCGGGAATAGGCTGCTCGCTGAACAGATTCCTGGCCGTTGCTTCGGCGGCCTGTCGCGTCGCGTCGGCTTCCTGCTTCGATTGGCGCAGGGTTGCGACCGAAACATCTGTGAGTACCTGCTCGACCGCCTGAATGTCTTCCTTGACGAGTTCGAGGGCCTGCCTGGCGTCCGCCCGAGGCCGGATCAGATCTCTCGGGTCCCGCTTCAGTTGCTCGGCGACGCCGTCGAGCTCGATCTGCTTCTCCGCAGTCCACGTTCCGAGTAGGCGCAGGTCGTGCTCACTCGGGAGCTCAGAAATTTGGGTTCCTGGTACGAGACATCCGAGCATCGTGTGGACGGCAGTCCCTTCGCGAAATCCCTCCGGCAGACGATGGCTGATCGCGACGATGAGTGTCCCCAGGCGCTCCCTGAACCGGACGTCGAGGGTCCGGCATGCGAGGCCGAGTTTGTTCAGCAGATCGAGTTCGTAGGGGAGGAATTCAATCCGTCGTTCTCTGTCGACATATACACGCGCGGTCGCGGCATCGAACACAGAGATCCGGGCAAGCTCGAGAGGTGGTTCATCGTTGCCGAACCAGACCCGCTCCTCCTTTGGCTGATCATCGCCGCCGACGCGAAAGGCAACCGCAACTTCTGGCGGAACTGGCGCATCGTCGTCGTAGACGTTGCTCCGAAGCGACACCGGGGCCAGGGACCGACAAAGCTGTCTGGCGATGCGGCAATAGCCGCTCTTGCCGGAAGCATTGGCGCCGTAAACGATGGTGATACCGTTTATCGCAAAGCGCAGGGGCGGCTGGTCAGGAACCAGCCGGTCAACGTGACGGACGGGTCCCAAGGAAGCGAGTTCCGTCTTGGGGTCGTTGCTTGCGGCATGACTGAGGTGTTCTTCGGCTAAGGGAACCGGATCCGGCGCATTTACCGCACGAAACCCAGCGGCCCGTTCGATCTCAAGCCCAAGCTGCGCAAGGTCATCGTCGGTGAGTTCGCCGGACAGGGCAAGCCGACGCAGGGCGTCCTGCTGCCAAGGCGGTCGACCTCGGGCAAATTCAAGAAGTTCCTCGTACGCCATTGATACACCCAGTTCACCTGTCCCAAAATACTGGCCTGATTCGCGCAAGGCACGGAGCCAGCAGACTGCCACAACCACCATGAAACTGTGTTCGTCCAGGGATCTGAGGCAGTCAGCCAAAGATCGACGATCCAGCGAGTGAACACAACGTCGCGAACCGTCTAACTCAGCGCGGACGGTCCCGAGTCACCATCAAGCCCGGCTAGGTACGAGTTGGGGGCAGCACGTAGGTGGCCACGTCAACCTATGTGGCTCTTGCTCTTCAAACGGTCGAGCCCCAACTGAAGGCACAGGAGATCCCGCTACCGCATCGGACACCATGGAACTATCCCCGCGCCGCGGGGAAAGCCACAGCCGGAATGCCGGCTATTGTCAAGGGCAAAGGACGGGGGCTTCCATTCGTGACTGACTAGACGGCCGATTGAAGAGCCAGTTGCCTTCGGATCAGGCCAGTTTCAAGCTAATCGTACCCATGATTCTGTCTGTCGCGGATAGTATCTTCAAGATTCTCTGGTAGTGCTTCACATCGTCGAAGGATAGGATGCTGCGCTTTCGATCCTTTAGCCATTTCTGGGCCGGTTGATACCCGCCGAAATAGAGGGACCAAGATATCTCCGGAACCTTGTCAAAATATTGAGTCTTATTGATCCAGACTTTGCCTGTCTTGAAGGTAGGCTTGTCCACCACATGGTCACCCTCCCCCCATGAATGGAAACGGTGTCGGCCCTATTGCTTGCCGTTCCATCAGGTGTAGCCTGCGCAACTCCGCGCCCTTCGTGGAAACATCCCAGAACTCATCCGCGTTGGTCGGCCATGGGATACGGGGGAAGTCGATTCTAAGGAATTCCGCATAGGTCTTGCGATAGGCGGGGCAGTGAAGGACGCCGTAGATGTAATCAAACACCGCCACCTCATCGGGCGGAGTTGCACCTGGTTGCACAGCCAAGTGTTGCAAACGCTTGTAGAGCGTTTGATCGAAGTTAACCCGTCGGGTTTGGTCGAGATCCTGCTCACCAGCGTAGAGATAGAGGGGGCAACAATAGTCTTGACCTCTATTGCCAAGATAAAATGTGCCATGGCAACAGGCTACGTCAGATATGCCGGCATGAGAAAAATTATAGTGAACGTTTTGTCGGTTCACAATCAAGCAGATATTATCCTTCCCAACAACGTGCTGCATAATGGCGCGTCGAGGATAGGCAACAAAACCCTTGGTTCTGCCAGAGTAATAGATGTTTCGAACGTCGAAAGGTTTGTAAAGAAAGGGAACTATCTGGCCTGTGCCGGATCTTACGTCAGCTACGGCCAATTTCATCTTCCAGTCGCGACTATCACCTTCGATTCCATATCTCTTGCGAAGTGTATTCTCGTTCAGGTCCCTGAAATCTTTCAGCCTCTGAGCCAACTCCGATTTATGATGCGAGATACATAGAGCGTCCTGCTTTGTCTGAATGCCTGAACTGAACTCGCAAAAGAAATCTGATGTACTAAACCCAGCCAAGTAACGATCCTTGTGGTGATTGTGCTTTGTTTGCAATCTATGGTTTCCAATAGATCTGTGATTGCCGATAGATTCATAGTTTGTCAAGAATCTATGATCTGGCATGCTGCAATGGATTGCCAAAAATGATCTGTCACTGCAGTCTAGCTGCAACAGCGTTTGATATTTATCATCTCGTTTTCCGCGAATTTCATGGTAATGCACTGTTGCCAGCTTGCCTCTATCAATGGTTTGGTTTGTTCGCATGATGGCTATAGACACGCCTTGCATGATGTCAAATACGTTCTCGTCTTGGCCTGAGGTCGAGTCACCGGTTCTGACATCACCATGCAAGTTAACAATTGATATTTTATCAAAGGTCTCTCGCAGGTGGCGACGCATTCCTCTTTGGGTAACTCCGTCCAGAAAAGAATTATTTGTAATCATTGCGACAATCCCGCCCTCGTTCCTCTCGATTAGGAGCTCCGCTAGGCGAATGAATTTCATATAGTCGTCGTTTAGATTGATCTTACGCTCATCCAGTCCTTTCTTGTATTCGGACATCTCCCGCATAATCCAATCGCCATTGTTGGCGCTGCTCTTCGAATAGGGAGGATTTCCAATCACGCACATGATGGGCATGTCGCGCTTGATCTCGTTGGCTCCTTTGGCCTCCCGGCTGATCCATTGCGCAAATGGCAGAGCTTGGTTGGGCGATTCGCCTTCCTCAAGACTGTTGCTGAGATAAACTGAGAGGCGTGGGGGATTGTCCGTGGGCTTGTAGCCCAGTTCGGTCAGGATCATGTCCAGTTTCATGTGGCACATGGCATAAGATGCCATAAGCAGTTCCAAGCCGTGTAGACGCGGAATCAGGTCTTGCTCGATGTAGCTTGACCACATACTAGGCGCGACACCATGAATCCGGGGGGCGATCTGCTTTATGGTTTCGGCAAGGAATGTGCCGGTGCCTGTAGCGGGGTCCAGGATCTGGACACGGTGGACATCTTTCTTGATCGTGACTGCCTTTCCCTTGTTGTCTGTCTGACCGGTATCCCAGTCGACTGTAACCTTCGACGTATCCGCAAGGCCGTCCTCCAAACCAAACTCGTTCTTCAACACTTCGTCCACCGCGCGAACGATGAAATTGACCACGGGTTCAGGCGTATACCAGACACCGCGAGCCTTGCGCTTGGACGGATTGTAGGCAGCAAGAAAAGTCTCGTAGAAATGCAGGAAAGGGTCGTTCTGGCCAGTCAACTTGCCGAAGTTCTCCATTAACTTTGCCACGTCGCAGGCTTGGAATACGTGAGCCAGATCGTCGATGATCCAGGTAATCCTGACATCGAGGTCATGGCCTGCCACATAGGTGAACAAGGCTCGCAAGAAAGGGTTGGACTTTGGCAGCAGTTCCAGCGCCTCCTGACGGCTGAATGAGTTTAGCGAGGTGTCGTGAAGGCGCGCCGCGAACATGCCGTATGCAATGGTCTCGGCGTAGATGTCGGCGAAGTCTTCAGGTGTGATATCGTGAATCAGGTTTTCCTTGAACGCCTGATACTGAGCGGTGAGTTCAGTCTCTTGCTCATCGATGTCGGCCAATGCTTTACACAGCACATCCTTGATGAGTTTTGCCTTGCCCGCCATGCGTTCGGCCAGATCACGAGGACTCGTGATGGTTTGAGGCCTCTGGGCGGAGAAATCACGAAGGAGGTTTTCCAGCTTGTCGTATTGATCCGGCCTTGGGATGATGCCTTTGTGGATTTCAGCGATGGCGACAGAGGCGACCAAGTTGCCATCCCGGTAGAAGTCCCAGTTGAGAGCATTGGTGTAGATCAAGTTCGACAGCGCGGCTCTGTAACGCTCTTGTTGAGATTTGTTGCCGTTTTTCATGTCCCGGATGTCGATGTGCAGGTCTTTCGCCTCAAGATGGCCGATCACGATACCATCCCTTGATATGAGGAAATCTGGCGCACCGCATTCTACCCGTTTGGGTTCGTTTAGGGCCGTGACGCCGAGTCTGTAAAATAGGGATTCAAAGGCCGAGCGATACGAATGTTCCGTCGCATTGCCCGTGGCATGTACATTTTGAACAGCAGTGACGAAGAGGCGGATCAGATTTACGGTGGTTTCGTTTTCTCGGTTGGGAGCGCTCATTTCCTTGTCCCCGAAGCTTGTCCATTTACGTCGGTTAGCATCTGGTTAGGTAAGACGTTTCTGTCGGGCGTTCGACTTGCTTTTGCGCTTGCCGTCCATGTGGGTGTCGTTCTCTTTCACAGTTCCGCTCATTGGTGGTTCGTCGCCGTCGCGCTGGGAGGCTTTCCGGATGTCCTGCAGCACTGGTCTTGCAGCCAGCGTAGCTGCTCAAACCAGTTACGGGCTGCGTCCTCTGTGGGAAACATGCACATTGGGTCGACGATGGTGAGTCCCTCGCGGAACGACTTCCCGGGTGCTGTTGCCAATTCGCATCCTCCTTGCTACCAATATCGAAGAGAATAGGAGTGCCGTCAAACATGTAGTTCCCCGCTAGAAATCTCCAATAATTGTCCTATCTCATAGGCAAAGTGGGTCGGAATAGGGTGATTTTCGCACAGTTGCACCAGTCCCGTCATGGCAAAGCTACCCATCAGCCGCACCACAACAAGAAGCATGGGCTGACGATCCATTTTGGCGCGCGAGGGAAACGCCAGTCAGTGCCTCAAGTCCGTGGTGAGGTAGTCGTGTTTCGAACGAAATGCGCTTTCTCGCCTTCTGCTCGGCCTAGAGGATGCGGGCAAGGTAGTCCGCATACATTGTGCAAGAAGAGAAGACAACAACTTGCTTCTTGCAGATGTTGCGCTACGCGGGCATGCCGAGCAATTCTGAAATCACCCCTCCCACCCTCTCGGCGGCAGCCTCGGTCTCGCGGTCGCCAGTGTGAGCGTAGCGCAGGGTCATGGTCGTCTGCCTGTGACCGAGAAGGCGCGCGACGACAGGCAGCGGCGTTCCTTGCATGACTGCGTGACTGGCGAACGTGTGACGCAAGTCATGGAGACGGACATCGTCCAGACCTGCGTCCTTGCGAACCCGATACCATAGGGAGAGGCCTTTGTGGATCGGTCGGCTGTTATCTCTCGACGATGGAAACAGAAACTCGCTGCTGTTCTTCAGACGGCGTTCGAGGATGGAGCGAGCTTCGGCGTTCAGGAAGACAACTCTCGGCCCTGTCTTGCTGTCGCGAAGCCGGAGTTGGCTCCCTGCCACCTCGTCTCGGCGAAGGCAGATAACTTCGTTCTTGCGGCAACCGGTGAGAAGAAGCAGCCGAATGACATCGATTTGCTGCCGTTGCGATTGTATGGCCTGTTTTGCGCTGGCGTAACGATCAAGGACGCGGTTCAGTCGGCCGAGTTCTTCTTGTGAGAGAAAGCGGGTGACCTTCTTGCGCGGGTTGGGCCTGACAGAACGTGCCGGATTTGAATCCACGTGCCCGTAAGAGACCGCGTGATTGAAGATCTGCCGAAGAACCCGCAGGCAATGGTTGGCGTTGCCCGGCGCAGTTCTGCTGTAACTGTCGAACCACCGATGCACTCGGTTCGGAGTGATGCGGTCGAGACACAGCGAGCCGAATGCCGGCAACAGACGTTTCACAAGGAGCCAATCACGCCCTCGAATTGTCGATGGCTTGCAGTGGTGAACCCAGGACTCACGCCACGGCCCGACAACGAAGTCCCTGAAGAGTGGCGCTGTGGTCTTGCCCCGGATTCCGCTTGCCGACAGTGCAAGACTATCGTGACGCGCCTGCCCGACGGTCATGAGTGCCGCGGAACCGAGCGACACCTTCCTCCCTTTACCGAAGTGAACGTAGCTGCGGCCTCCGGAAGGATGCACCCGGACACCGAGTGAGGGCGCCATGCTGTCGCGGACCGTGTATTCGCGGTCGCCGGGCCTGAGGCGCCGGACAAAGGCATCGGTGAGTCTTCGCTTCCGGTTCATGCCGCGGACCCTCCAAGGACGGAGCCAACGGTCTCGGCGGCTTCAGCGACCGCGTCATGGGCGAGATGCGTGTATTTCAGGGTTGTGCCGGGATTGTTGTGGCCGAGCAGCCTGCCGACGGTGAGGATGTTCTCTCCCCTCATGACGGCAATGCTGGCGAATGTGTGTCTCAGATCGTGCAACCGGACATCCTGCAGATTGACTTGAGACCGCAGGCGTCTCCAGAAGAACTCGACTGTCTCTGCATGGACGGCGTTCCCGGTTCTGCTTGAAGGGAACACCCACGGTGACGTCCGTGGCAACTCCTTGAGGATTCTCTGAGCCGGAGATGACAGCCACACCATGCGCGGACCGCTCTTGGAATCTTCGAGATGGAGATGGCCTTCCCGGTACTCCCTCCAACGCAGTGTCACAATCTCGCTCCGCCGGCACCCGGTCAGCAAGAGAAGGCGGACGATGGCCACGTACATCGGAAAGCCGGACTCGTGGTGTTCCAGAGTTCTTCCGAGCCGGCGGACCTCCTCTTCCGAGAGGAAACGCTCCCGCCCTTTGCATCTGTAGCGCCTGATGCGATGGCAGGGATTGCTTCCCTCTGGCCGGTATCCGTATGTCTCCGCACAGGTCATGATGACGGAGAGAACCGGTGCCGACCGGTTAGCTGCACCGGGCGTCGCATGAAGCGAGGAGAACCATTCCCTGACATCAGCGTTTGTGATGTCGGTGATCAGCTGTCCCCGGAACCAGGGCAGGATATGGTTGGCGTAGTAATTCCGGTTGACTGCGAGTGTCCGAGGCTTCCAGTTCCTCCCGTAGCGCTTGAACACTTCCTCGGCGACCACTTCGAACGGAAGCGCCTCCGATGAAACCTGAGTATCACTCCGGATTGCGGCAAGCATTATCCGTGCATGCTCGCGGGCTTCGCCTATACTCATGTCGGCGGCATTGCCGACGATCTTCCAGATTCTCTCACCTTCGAACTGGGTTGCTATGAAATAGCACTTGCGTCCTGTCGGGTAGACGCGGATACCGAAGCCCTTGAGGCTGGCGTCCCGGACATCCCGGCTGGCCTTCCGTGGCCGGAGAGCCGTGATGCGCGCTTGAGTGAGTCGTGTTGTGGCCATGGATTCCCCCTTGCCTTGAGTTGCAGGCACGGGAAAATCCGTTACGGAATCTTCCCGCAGTTGCATCGGAGAGGGAAAAAAAGTCGTTAATTCGTTAGGTTAGCACCACAGGTGCGTACCCTCGTGTGACCCACAAGGTCAGCCGTTGGCGCTGAGAACCCGTCCGGCGAGGTAGAGGGACCCGCAGATCAGGATCCGTGAGCGCTCGTCTTGCGGGTCGGCAAGGCGGGAGATGGCCTGTCGGATGTCGGTCGCCACCGTCGCGGCCACGCCTTCGGCCTCGAGAACGGCGCGGGTCGCCGCGGCGTCTAGGGTGTTCTTCTCTCCCGGGATGGCAACGGCGACTGCGCGCCGGATGAAGGGCGCCAGGGGGCGGATGAAACCCGCCGGATCCTTGGTGTTCATCATGCCGATGATCACGTCGAGCGGACGGTCACACCAGGTGCGCGCCATGTCGGCGAGGATGGAACCGGCCGCCGGATTGTGGCCGCCGTCGAGCCACAGTTCCTTCCCGCGGCCCAATCGGTCCACCAGGCGTCCCTCAACCAGGCGCTGCAGGCGTGCCGGCCACCGGGCCTGCAGCATGCCCGTTGCGAGGGCTCCCTGATCGGGCGCCATGCGGCCGGTGAGGCCAAGGGCGACAACGGCGGTTGCTGCGTTGGCCATCTGGTGGCGGCCGGCGAGTGCCGGCGCCGGCAGGACCGTCCGCCTGCCCCCGGGCTCAGTCACCTCGAAGCGGCCGCCGGTTTCTTCGCCAAAGGTGAAGTCGTGGCCCGCCACGATGGCCGGAGCTCCCAGCGCGCCGGCCCGGTCGAGCAGGACCTCCATGGCTTCGTCGTCCTGGGGGGCGATGACGACGGGAACACCGTTCTTGATGATCCCGGCCTTCTCGCCCGCGATGGCGGCAAGTGTGGTTCCGAGAAACTGCTGGTGATCCAGTGACACCGGCGTGATCACCGAGACCAGGGGCTTGTCGATGACATTGGTGGCATCGAGCCTGCCGCCGAGTCCGGTCTCGAGAAGAACGATATCCGCCGGTTCCCGGGCAAACGCCAGGTAAGCGGCGGCCGTGGTGATCTCGAAGAAGGTGATCGGCTCGTTGCGGTTGGCAGCCTCGCATTCCTCGAGCAGGGCCATGAGCCGATCCTCCTCGATCAGGTGGCCGCCGATCTCAATTCTCTCGTGGAAACGAACGAGATGCGGGGAGGTGTAGACGTGGACCGTGTGCCCGGCGGCCATGAGTGCGGCGCGCATATAGGCGATGACCGACCCCTTGCCGTTGGTTCCAGCCACGTGGACAGCGGGAGGCAGATGCCGGTGCGGCTGGCCGAGGTGTTCGAGGAGTCGGTGGAGGCGGTCGAGCGAAAGATCGATGAGCTTGGGATGAAGCTGCATCAGCCTTTCGAGAACGACATCACTTCCCGCCTGGGTGGAGTTCGGCATCGCTCACCGCCGGCTGCGGAAGCTGCCGGGATGTCGCCGGCATGAGGTGACTGAGCAGAATGGCGATGGTGGACCGCATCTTCGGACGCGCCACCACCATGTCGAGCATGCCGTGCTCGAGGAGATACTCCGAGCGCTGGAACCCGGCCGGCAGCTCTTCCCTGATGGTTTCGCGGATGACCCGGGCTCCGGCGAATCCGATGATGGCGCCGGGCTCCGCGATGGAGACGTCTCCGAGCATGGCAAATGAAGCTGTCACGCCTCCGGTCGTCGGATTGGTGAGCACGCTGATAAAGGGAAGGCCGGCATCCTTGACCTGGGCGATCGCGGTCGTCGTGCGCGCCATCTGCATCAGCGACAGGATGCCTTCCTGCATGCGGGCGCCTCCCGAAGCGGAGAAGATGACGAGGGCACTGCGCTCGTCGACGGCGATTCTCGCGGCCTCGACAATGGCTTCCCCGAGGCCCATTCCCATGGAGCCGCCCATGAAGTCGAAATTGAAGACGGCAACGACGGCAGGCCGGCTGTCGATCATGCCATGGGCGACGACGATGGCCTCGTGATGGCCGGTCTTCCCCTGGGCTTCCTTCAGGCGGTCCGAATAGCGTTTCCTGTCACGAAAACGCAACGGATCGGTGGCCACGCCGGGGAGGTCAACATCGGTCCAGGTGCCCTCGTCAAGAATGTCCTGCAGACGGTCGCGGGGCGCGATTCGCATGTGGTAGCCGCAGCGCGGACAGACATTCCGCGATTCCACGAGATCGCGGCCGAACACCATCTGGTCACAGCTCGGACACTTGTCCCACAGAGTCTCCTCGCTCGGTGTCCTGCCGACAAGGTCGCGGATCTTCGGCAGGGTGAGATTCGACAGCCAGTTCATGCCCGCGCCTTGCGGACACCGTGCGAAATCGCTTCGCACAACGCCAGGACATTGTCGATGGGGGCATCGGTGCCCTTGCCGTTGTCGAGGCCGTCGGCCACAGCCTGGCAGAACGCCGAGCCGACAGCCACCGCGTCGGCGATGCGGGCGACGCCGGCTGCCTGTTCGCCGTTCCGGATGCCAAATCCGACAGTGACAGGCAGGTCCGTGTGACGACGCAGGCGGTCGACAGCCGAAGCGATGGTCTGGCGGGTTGCCCCACGGGTGCCGGTGATGCCGGTGATCGAGACGTAGTAGACAAACCCCGAAGCATGCGCCAGGACAGCGGGCAGACGCTTCGAGTCAGTGGTCGGTGTCGCGAGGCGTATCCAGTTGAGTCCGGCCTCGACGGCGGGAAGACACAGTTCCCGGTCTTCCTCGCTCGGCAGATCGACGAGGATGAGGCCGTCGACACCGGCATCGATGGCATCCTTCAGGAAGGCGTCGTTCCCATAGGAATGGATGGGATTGTAGTACCCCATGAGAACGATGGGTGTGTCGTCATCATTCCGCCTGACCTGGCGCACGATGTCGATGGTGCCGGCCAGGGTCATGCCGGCCTTGAGAGCCCGCTGCGAGGAGGCCTGGATGACCGGTCCGTCCGCCATGGGGTCGGTGAAGGGCATGCCGATCTCGATGATGTCGGCTCCGGCTCCGGGCAGACCGGCGATGAGGCGCGCCGAGCGGTGCGGGTCCGGATCCCCGGCCGTCACGAAAGCGGCCAGTCCGGCCCGCTGCTGCCTCGCCATATCGGCAAAGCACCTGTCGATGCGCGTGCCGGTCACAGGTCCACTCCCAGGGCCCGGGCGACGGTGAAGACGTCCTTGTCACCCCTGCCGCACATGTTCATGCAGATGACGTGATCGTTGGGGAGCGCCGGTGCGATCTTCATGACATGGGCCAGCGCATGGGCAGGCTCGAGCGCCGGAATGATCCCCTCGAGCCGGGAACACAAGCCAAAGGCCTCGAGAGCCTCGTCGTCCGTGGCCGACACGTAACTGACCCGGCCCTGGTCCGCCAGCCACGCGTGTTCGGGGCCGATTCCCGGATAGTCGAGACCGGCCGAGATCGAGTGGGCCTCGACGATCTGTCCGTCATCGTCCTGCAGGAGGTAGGTCCGGTTGCCGTGCAGGACACCCGGCCGCCCGCCGGTGATCGATGCCGCGTGTTCACCGCTTTCAAGGCCGCGTCCGGCAGCCTCCACGCCGATGATGTCGACGGTCCGGTCATCGAGGAACGGATGAAACAGGCCCATGGCGTTCGATCCGCCGCCGATGCAGGCGACGACCGTGTCGGGAAGACGGCCCTCGACGGTCATCAGCTGCTCCTTCGCCTCGCGTCCGATAATCGCCTGGAATTCGCGCACGAGTTCCGGATAAGGGTGTGGCCCGGCCACGGTGCCGATGATGTAGAAGGTTGAATCGACGTTGGTCACCCAGTCGCGCAAGGCCTCGTTGAGGGCGTCCTTGAGGCTGCGGGAACCGGACGTCACATGACGGACCTCGGCGCCAAGGAGCTTCATGCGAAAGACATTGGGGGCCTGACGTTCGACATCCTTGGTCCCCATGTAGACGACGCAGGGAAGGTTGAAGCGGGCGCACACCGTCGCCGTTGCCACGCCGTGCTGGCCCGCTCCGGTTTCAGCGATGATCCGGGTCTTGCCCATGCGCCGGGCCAGAAGGATCTGGCCGACCGTGTTGTTGATCTTGTGGGAACCGGTGTGATTGAGTTCGTCGCGCTTGAAGTAGATGCGGGCGCCGCCAAGGTGCCGGGTCAGCCGTTCGGCGAAATAGAGCGGGCTGGGCCTGCCGATGTAATTTCGCCCCAGCTCGTGGAACGCGTCCCAGAACGCCGGGTCGCCGCGTGCCTCCTGCCAGGTCCGGTCCAGGTCCAGAATGAGCGGCATCAGCGTTTCGGCGACGTAGCGGCCGCCGTACCTGCCGAAGTGGCCTTCCTGATCCGGACCCAGGGTGTAGGAATTGTCCGTCATCGTTGGTCTGTCCGGGGGCGAACCTGGCACAAGGGATATCAGATAACCCGGGCCTGCTCCATAAACTCGGCGATCCGTGAGGCAGACTTGTGTCCAGGCGATGTCTCGACGCCTGACGATACGTCGACCGTGGTGGCCCCGCTGACCTCAACGGCGCGGTGCAGGTTGCCGGCGTCGAGACCACCCGAGAGGATCCACGGCGACCGCGGCCGGATGCCGGCCAGCAATGTCCAGTCGAAGGTGGCCGCGTTGCCGCCTGGACGCGTCGCCTCCCGCGGCGGCATGGCGTCGAACATGACCATGTCGGCCACGGCGTCGAAGGACCGCAGGGATTCCAGGTCTTCGGCCGTCGCCACGCGAATGACCTTCATTACCCGGACACCGAATCGCGTGCGGACTTGGTCGAGTCGCCGGACATCCTCGCTGCCGTGAAACTGGACGATATCCAGTTCCGCTGCCGCGATCACGGCGCCAAGCCTGTCATCACCGGCATCGACGGTGACGCCGACCCTCTCGATGCCTTCGGGCACGTGGCGCGCCAGGGCGGCGACTTCGTCGAGGGACACGTTCCGCGGGCTCCTGTCGAAGAAGACGAATCCGACCATGCGCGCCCCGTGGCGCACCGCCGCATCGAGGGCGGGCGGCTCCCTCAGGCCACAGATCTTGACACCGACGGCCACGGTCAGTGCCGGCTCATGTCGGCGACGATGCGTGCCGCGGCCTCAGCCGGGTCCGGGGCCCGGGTGATCGGGCGTCCGACGACAATGAAGGAAGCGCCGGCGGCCACGGCGTCTCCGGGAGTCATGGTGCGCTTCTGGTCGTCGCATCCGACGCCTCCCGGGCGGATGCCGGGGGTGACGACAAGGAACCCGGGTCCGCAAAGACGGCGCACTTCGGCGATTTCACGAGGTGAACACACGACGCCGTCGACACCGGTGTCGAGGGCAAGTTCGGTCAGGCGCAACACCTGGTCACGCACGCTGCCACGCCCACCGGTCACCTCGACGTCATCGTCATCCATGCTGGTGAGCACGGTGACGGCAAGAACCTTCGGCCGTGCGTCTCCTGCCGGCGCCACGGCCTCCATGGCGGCGCGCATCATGTCGGGCCCGCCGGTTGCGTGAACCGTCGTCATGAAGGGAGCGAGGGGCAGGAGAGCACGCAACCCTCCGGCCACGGTCGCCGGAATATCGTTCAGCTTGAGATCAAGAAAGATCCGGACCTGCTCTCCGGCGACCGTCCGGACACTCGCCGCGCCGTGAGCATAGAAGAACTCCATGCCGAATTTGAAGGCCCCGACATGGCCTTCCAGACGCGAGACCAGTGATGACGCCCTTTCGGTGCAGGTGGTGTCAATGGCACAGACGAGGTGCTCTCTGGGGTCAGCCGTTTCCATGCTGCCCTCCGTCGCGATGTCCCGGGACGAACTTCTTGTAGGACGCACGGGACGATGGCGCAAGACGGGCTCGCGGGCCGGCCCCGTCAGTCTCCGGCGGCCCTCGCCAGCAGCCAGCGCGCGGTGCCGAGATCGAGGTGTCCGCCGCCCGAGTTCTTGAAGAGCGTGATCTCGTCCGCGTTCCGCCTTCCGACGACCGTCCCCCGGGACAAATCGAAGAGATCACCGGCGACGTCATCCTCGGTGATGATGCCGGCCTCAAGCGGCTGGGAGATGTCGCCGACGCGATGAAGCGTGAACATGCGGGAATCCATGTAGATCCTGGCGCGTCTCACGCAGTCGTCATCGCTTTCGCGCATGTGTGTCTGGTAGCTTCCGACGAGATCGAGATGGGCGCCCCTGGCGAGCCAGGCGCCACGAATCAGGGGATCGCTGGCCATGGTGGCACAGCTGATGATATCGGCCTTTCGTGCCGTCTCCTCGAGATCGCCGGTCGCTTCCACCGCGAGGGAATCGATGGCAAGGCGCCGGGCCAGGGCCGAGGCCCGTTCCGGCGTGCGGTTCCAGATGCGGACCACTTCCAGGGAAGGACGTACGGCCTTCATGGCCATGATGAGGTGCGGCGCCATGGCGCCGGCGCCCACCATGAGCATGGTGCGGGCATCCTCGCGGGCGAGAAAGCTGGCGCCCGTGGCCGAATCCGCGGCCGTCTTGCGCAGTGTCAGCGCGATGCCGTCGATGAAGGCGAGCGGCTTGCCATCCTTGCCGTCGAAGAGCGCATAAACTCCCTGCACCGAGGGAAGCCCCGTGCCGGTGTACTCGTTGTCGGGAAACACCGTGACGAGCTTGATTCCCACCGCTTCGTCGCGCTGCCAGGCGGGAAGGGCCAGAAACACGTTGTCGGTCCCCGACGGCCCCGGCTGGGACAGGTGAATGTCGCGTACCTCGTCGACATCCTCCAGGTGAAAGCGCTTGAATCCCTCGACGAGCGCTGTGTAGTCCGCCAGTTCGTGGACTTCCCTGGCGGTGATGAAGCGGACCATTGCCGGGTGTCCGTTCAGACCGGTACCGGCGGTGACCCGTGCGGTTGCCGGTCGAGTTCCGACTTCAGCACGTCGCGCTCGCGGGTCACCGAGGCGAGGCTTGTTTCGAGTTGCTTCACGTGGCGCTTGCGCTCGCCTGACAACCGGCGGGATGGATGGCCGCGCATCCAGACGAAGAGGCCGCCGAAGAGGGCCCCGGCGGCAAAGGACACGAGGACGACGAGGAACACCGGAGCCATCACGATCCGCGGGTACGGGAACAGGGAAACCGCCATCTCCGTACGGTTGGCCAGCACGAAGACAACAATGGCGAGGGCGAGAAGGGCGCCAAGCATCCCGACAAAGAGCATGAGGGGATTGCGCATGGCGGTCAGGTTCAGTCCTGCGCGTCCCTTGCGTTGAGGCGGTCGCGCAGGGGTTTGCCGGTCTTGAAGAAGGGCGCGCGCTTGGCCTTCACGTCGACTTTCTCGCCGGTTCGCGGATTGCGCCCGGTCCGCGCCCGCCTCTCGCGGGCCGCGAACGAGCCGAAACCGCGCAGCTCGACGCGCCGTCCGGACTCCAGGGACCGGGCGATTTCATCGAAGATCGTGACGACGAGGCTCTCTGCCTCGTACATCTTGAGATAGGGATAGCGCGCAGCAACGAGCGCGATGAGGTCAGATCTCGTCATGACAAGGGGTCCCGTTTCCCGGACACCGAGTCTGGTGCCGGAATCACTCGACTGTCAATGATCTCCATGGGGCGGACGCCGACGAGGCGCCCGCCCCATGGAACAAGGGCTCAGGCTGTCGGATCCGTGAACCACCAGCGTTCCATCAGGCGACCTCCGTCGAGACCCCAGTTGCTGCCGATGTTGGGTCCGTGGGACAGCGCCGTCGAAGCGGCGTCGACGTTGTTGGCATAGGCCATCACCATGGCTCCGCCTTCCATGGCACAGATCTGCTGCATTTCGCGGTACATCTCGCGGCGCAGCGGTTCGTCGAGTTCGGCGCGGGCCGCGATCAGCAACTCGTTGAAGCGATCGTGTTTCCAGAAGGTGTCGTTCCATGGCGCATCCGCCGAATAGGCGGTGGAGAACATCCAGTCCTCGGTGGGACGGCCTCCCCAGTAGCAGGTGCTCCAGGCCTTGTTCATCCAGACATCGGCCCAGTAGCCGTCGGCGGCTTCGCGCACGACGTCGATCGTGATGCCGGCCGGCGCCGCGTGCTCCCTGTAAAGGACGGCGGTGTCGACGGCGCCGACGAACGCTGCCTCGGACGTCGACAACTCCACGGCGAGGCTGTCGAGGCCGGACTGCTTGAGATACCACTTCGCCTTGTCGAGATCGAAAGAGGCATGCTCGATGTCATCGGCGAAGTAGCGGTTGGCTGGCGTGATCGGCGTGTCCTGGCCGACCACTCCGTAGCCACGCAGGACCTTGTCGACGATGTCCTGGCGATCCATGGCGTGCTTGAGAGCGAGGCGGACATTGTTGTCATCGAACGGTGCCATGTCCGTGCGCATGGGCAGGGTGTAGTGCAATGTGCCCGTGGCCTCGACAAGATCAACAGCCGGATGTTGTGCCAGAAGGTGCGCCGTCTTGGTGTCGACACGGTCGATGACATCGACCTGACCCGACATGATGGCGTTCTGGCGCGAGGCCGGATCGGCGATCGTCGTCATTTCGACGGCGTCGAACCAGGCGTAGCCGGTCTTCCAGTAGTTCGCGTGGTGTTCGAGGACGGCCCGCACACCGGGTTCAAACTCGACAATCCGGTAGCTGCCACAGCCGATGCCGGACAGTGGGTCGGCAATGTTCCCCTCGCCGTCACTGGGCTGAATGCCGAGATGGTAGTCACTCATGATGTAGGGGTAGTCGGCATTGCCTTCCGAGAGCTGGATGACGACCGCATCGCCATCGACACGCATGTCCTCCACCTGCTCGAACAGGCTCGAAACCGCAGAGACCGAATCCTCGCCACGGTGATAGTTGAGGCTGGCGACGATGTCGTCGGGCGTGACGGTCTTGCCGTTGTGGAACTCGACGCCCTCGCGAATTCTGAATGTCCAGGTCTTGGCATCGGGTGTGGCGTCCCACTCCGCGGCCAGTTCGGGTGCGAGCTGGTTCGTTTCGTCGACGGCCGTGAGATAGTTGAAGAGACCGCCCATGCCCATGTTCGACACGAAACCGTTCTCGAATGTCGCCGGATCGAGGGAATCAGTGGTCGAACCGTGGCCAAGGCCGATCCTCAGCGTGCCGCCACGTTGCGGTTCGGACGCCCTTGCCGTGCCTGTTTCCAGCAGGGACGGACCGGCAACGGCCGTGGCGCCGGCGGCAACTGCACCGCCGAGGACGGTGCGCCGTGAAGCGCCTTTCTTGTGGACTGTGTTATCCATGTCTCGTGACCTCCCGTGGTCTTCTCAAGGTGATAAAGCCAATGGCACGGTCGGCATGATGCCGAACTGTGTCGTCATGATGACAGATTCCCCTGTTTCAATCCACAACGTTGACCGCCTGTGAACCCGGGATCGTCCCATGCCCAAGGGAGGACATTCCGTCGCTCCTCCGCCTCGCCCACCTGGAAATGCGCGGCGGTCGCCCGCGCCCTGGGAGGGAGCGGCCGCCGCGCGAGCCACCTGCGAGGACGATGCCGATCAGGACACCGGTTTCTCGCGTCCGGGCCGGCGGTTGATCCGACCTGCTCGCAGCCGGTTTCGTTCTCGCTTGCCGGCCTTTGCCCACCGCGACATCGCAGCCTTCATCGCTCACAAGCCCGATTTCGTGCCCGTAGACCTTGACGACCGTCCCTGCTCTCGCGGTGGTGTCAGCGTGATCGATCATCTGGCGCTGCAAGGTCTCGAGCGAACAAAATCGGGTCCCGAGATTGACCCCGGCAGCTCGATGGGTATCAATCACTGAAGACGCTGAACGGTGTTCAGCACACGCGCCAACATACATCCGGGACGAGGCAAGGCCATGAACGACGACACCACCGCCGACGGTACAAAGGTCCAACTGTATCGCCGGCGTGGCCGCAGCCTGCCCGTGTGGGGCGGGAGCTACGACCGGTTGCGAGCATCGCCCTTCATCCCGTTCTACGAGGACCGCATCGGACCCAACGCCGCTTTCACGGTCTACAGCGGTCACATGTCGCCTGGATACCTGGACGAGGACGTCGAGGCCGAGTACTGGCACCTGCGCCGTCAGGCGACGCTGTTCGACGTGCCCGAGCATGCCATCGAGTTCGTCGGTCCGGACGCCGCCCGATTCCTCGACCACCTGATGACGCGCCGCATCGCGCCGATGAAGGTCGGACGCTGCTGCTACGGCATCATATGCTACGCCGACGGCGGCATCCTGATGGACGGCGTGCTCGTGCGCCTGGCCGAGGACCGCTTCCGCTACGTGCTGGCCGACGGCGAGATCTTCGGCTGGCTCAAGGCGCACCAGCCGGGTTTCGACGTCGAGATCGTCGACACCGAGGATTGGGTGCTGCAGGTTCAGGGTCCACGATCCTTCGACGTGCTGGCGGCCCTGTGCGACGGCGGCGCGCCCGATCCCTTTCCCTATTTCAGCGCGGCCCGGGTCACGATGGCGGGCGAACCCCTGCTGGCGACCCGCACCGGCTGGACGAGCGAAATGGGGTTCGAACTCTACGTGCCCGACGACGCCGACCATGGTGCTCTGTGGGACCACCTGACGGGCGTGGGCGGGCGGCACGGTCTGCGCTTCGCCGCCATGGCGTGCATGAACGTCCGCCGCATCGAGGCCGGCATCCTCAACAACGGTACCGACATGTCCCCCTCGATGACGCCCTACGAGGCGGGCCTGGGACGATTCGTCAATCTCGACAAGGAGGGATTCATCGGCCGCGAGGCCCTGCTGGCGGCCGACCGGCGCCCGCGCCTGGTGGGCTTGAAGGCCCACGACGAGATCCAGGCCGGCATGGCGCTGATGTTCGACGGCCAGGCGGTCGGTCGGCTGACCGCCACCGCCTTCTCGCCCTATCTGGGCCACCACATCGCCTACGCGCTCTTCGAGAGGACCGGAGACTGGATCGGCCGCCAGGTGACCTGCGGCGACAAGCACGTGCCCGGAGAGACGCTGGATCTCCCATTCTACGACCCCGAAAAGCTGATTCCGCGGGGCAAGGCAAACGCACAAGTCTGAGCCGGCTCCGACAGGCGAGGGACGCCGTGAATCCTGCGCAGGAGCCGCGCCAAGAGGGCCGACATGTCGAAGTCACCAACCGGATATCAACGCCAACCCGCGCATATCGCCATGCCGAAGATCGGGTCGTCTGCTGCCTGACAACGTACTGACCTGCGATCCGCGCCGTCGCTCGCGATCAATGCAAGAGTCTGCAGGAAACGTGTTTCCCGCAATCCCCGGGGCCAGGCAGTCGATGACCTCAAAGAGGTTTCAGGGGAGGGTCGTCAGGCCAGGGGGCGATTGCGTGGGGAACTGGTGGAGCCGAGGTCAACCAAGAAAGCGCAATAAACTAATGTTAATACTAAATATACGAAGACTGATGTTCTCAACCCCACGAACTTCCCCACACATGGGATGGCCTCTCGGGATGTTGATGCCGTCATGGGTGACAACAAGACGCCGAAGTGGCTCACCATCATCAAGTCATGCCCAGCGGTAGGTTTTCACTCCGTTCGGGAGCATAGTCGCGTCGACTTGCCCAAGGATTTGGGTCGAGCCCGGGATTCCGGCGAGCGGACACGACGTATCCAACCAGCCTCCCCGGCCGGCAGGTCGCGGCGGGGCCGAGGCAGCAGAGGGCGCTGGGCCGACGCCGCGTACGTTGAAGATCCAGGCGTGGCTCTCCTCGTCGTCACCGAGTTTGTTGGACGCCCGCTTCACGTGGGCGCGCTCGATTTAGGGAATGCAGTTGGGGCGTCCGGCCCAGACTTAACGCAGCAAGGCTTCGTGGTTCAGGATCCGATCGGCGCCCTGAGAAATAGCGCACAGAAGCTCATACTCGGTCACCTTCAGCTCGAGCGCGCCGTCACCAGGCGGTGGGCGTAGTCAATGGCAATGGTGCTCAGAGTGATCGGCACGGGGTCGGCGCGTCGGTGCAACACCACCCGGATTCGCGCCGTCGGTTCGGGGCACCATCTGTTCGCACCGGCTGTTCTGATGCAGAGAGAGCTCGAATCCTTCGCCATCGATGCGGGAGAATTCGTGGAATTCGTGTCGATAAGTCAACCGCGCGCAGCGCTGGTCCAAGTGGGGAAGGCGCCGGAACCGCCGGATGCCCCTGAGTGGAACGCGCCCACTGTCGACGATCTGAATGACGATACCGGCCGGGCGTTCGATCCGATCGGTGTCCGCCGGACGAGCCCGGAAGATCGGGCACGGCTCGAGCCCGATACGGCGGCGGGGATTGCGGTGGCTCGGACCGACGAGGAACGCCTCAGGGACCTGGGCATATGCCGGTTGTTGGTGATGGATGCGGGGGACGATCCGGGATCCGACGAGCGACGTGGGCGGAGGCGGCGTTGACGGCGTGAGGCCGGCTGGCGCCCGGTCCAGGCGAAAGGGGTATGGCGCGCGGTGACGGCGTCCGGGTGTGCCCCATTCCGAGGGTCGTCGGGAACCCGCGCAAGCACATCAGTAAGTACCCGGAAGAGAAGCGCGAGCGCTTCCTGAGCGCGGCCGAGCTTCGTCGTGTCGGCGAGGTTCTGCGAGGATGGCCGGCGTCGCTTCGTCAGTGCAGGTGTGGACGAAGTTGTTCACGGCCCAGAAGATATCTAGGGTATCCGATGCGAGGCCCCACCCTTCGGGCAGAGACCTCGATTGAAATTCACCACTTGGATGCACCCATGACGTGGGTTTCCATATGGTCGTTCCCTTCCGGTTGGGTGGAACCGTTTGGGCCGGTAGTGATGGGCAGTCAGGCATCGGGGCTTGACGTACCCGAGGTTAAGGGAAGGACCGGGGTGCTGCGGCCGTTATCTGCCCAACGTCAAGGAGATAAATTCCGATGAGTCTCGGAAAACGCAAACAGCATGTACCAATCTTCGTTGGGTCTACCTTCGACGACATGAAGGACTACCGCAGGGCGGCACAAGACGCCTTAGTTCAGCTTGAGACGATCGTTAGCCCGCATCCATCACCAAGGGGAACGATAGCCTCATATTCGGCCCGGGGCGCAAGCGATGATCACCTTGAGTACTCTGCTGGTGGATTTTTGCCGTATTTC
>MKWU01001730.1_pt1 | contig 36157 bp, 26 predicted proteins | sample 809101 | NCBI WGS metagenome assembly MKWU01 (sample SAMN05860141, study PRJNA318959) | sponge metagenome | host: Aplysina aerophoba | place: Slovenia: Piran, Adriatic Sea, Gulf of Piran | collected 2013-05-07
TGAGTAGCGACCCGTCGGCCGCGTAGAGCTCGACCGCGGACGTCAGGCGCTGTCGCGCGAGCTCCGTCTGCCGCCAGAGCCGAAACGCCCGGTCCGGGTCCGGCCGGCCGCCGGTCGCGCCCCGTGCGACCGGCGCCCGGCCGGCTGCGGCCGGGAACCGGCGCCGACCGACGAGCTCCGGCTCGGCAACCCTGTCGATCTGGTCGAGCGCCAGCGCCAGCGAGGCACGCAGCGCCCGGGGCTGGCCGGCCGCCTGCAACGCGTACTCCCCTTCGATCAACTCGCGCTTGGCGGTGGTGCCGTAGTGCAGCACGGACGGGTAGGAGAGCAATGCGGGCCCGAGAAACGCGACCAGCAACAACAGCATCCGTCCGGTCTGCGACGCGCGGCGGAGCGACGGCCGCAGCGGAGCGGCCAGCAGAGCGGCCCCGGCGCAGCCGGCCAGGAGCGTCGCGAACGGGCCGCCCGGCAAGTCCGTGACGGTGACCACCACGACAGCCGGAAGCGCCCAACCCAGCAGGCGCAGCGCCCGTGACGGCGAGCGGCGACCCCAGCGCGCCTCCGCCAGGAGCAGGACGGCCACCCCCATCCAGATCGTCGCCACCGCGGCCAGCACGAGGCCCAGCAACAGGCCGAAGCGTCCGGAATCGAGCGGCTGCAGCGAGGGGCGCAGCACGTCGACGACGGTGCCGCGCACCGTGTCCTCCAGCAGGAGCTGGTACGTGGCGATGAGCCCCACCGCGACGGTACCGCCGCCGATCCGCGCGAGCCACGCCATCGGCGCCGCCGCCCACCGGCGCCGCCACACGACGCGGGCGACCCCGACGAAGCGCACTGCGGCAGCGGACGCCACGGTCGACAGCAGGGCCAACAGGAAGAGATCTGCAGGCGATCGCAGCAGATCGCCGGCACCCGCCGACGCGTAGACATCCGGGGAGAAGAGGCGCCAGCGATCCGCGCCCGGCGCACCCGCCATCCAGGACGCCGCGGCGCCGAGCGAAAGGGTCAGCGCGGCGGCAGCGACCCCGCGCGCCACGACGTCAGCCGGCGCCCGCCCCGGAAATCGCGCCAGCTCGGGAAGCGCAGCCAGCAGGAGGAGCAACCCCGCGATGCCGAGAGCGACGCTGCGTACCGTGCTTCGCCACGCAGTCCGTGCTGCGGCGACGTCGGCGCTCGTGAGCTCCGCCTCGAGCAGGATGCGACCGTCGCCGGAGCGGACGAAGAAGGCATCTTCGTTCGCCGAGACGTCCCCCGCGTCGTCGGCCGACCGCAGCCGGACGGTCGTGACCGACCCGTCGAATCGAAAGGTGTCGGTTGCGGCGTCGAGACCGGCGGCGGAGGAGAGCACCCATTCCGCCGCCACGGCGCCTCGCGGCCAGCCGCCGCGCTCCTCTCGCCCGCCGCCGCGGCCGGCGCGGCCCCCCGGGCGCCGACCGCCGAGCGCTGCGATCGGCTCGACGTAGATCAGTCGCAGACCGAGCGGGCCGGATGCCGTGAAGAACGCCCGTCCCCCCACGACCCGGGCCCGGCGTATCTCGGAGGGCCGCCCGGCCCAGGCCAGCGCCGTGCCGCGCTCGTCGTACACGGTGAGCGCCGCGGCCGGTGATGCGGCCGCCGCGCGAGCCCGCTCGAACAGGGTCCGCAGCGCAGCCCGGTCACCGGCGAGCGCGGGCTCGACGGCCGGTGCGGCAGCCAGCTCCACCGCCATCCGGCGCAGCGTCTCCGCGGTGGCGGCGAACCGATCCTGCACCCGGCGCTCGATGCGCTCGCGGGCCTCCGACGCCGGGCCGAAACGTACCCGCTCGATCAGCCAACCGCTCGCGGCGACCGTGATTGCGGCCACCGCGGCGAGTCCGACCACGCGATGCCACCGGGTGCCGGCGACGGCCATCTCAGTCGCGGGGCGGCGCCGGCTCGTCGGGCGGCGGCGCGTGGGGCTCTACCGCGGCGACCGGCACCCCGGCCTCGTCCGCCGGCTCCGTCGCGGCGCCGGGAGCGCCGCCGGAAGGTACCGGCTCAAGCGCGTCCGGCTGCTGCGGAGGCGGAGGGCGCGGCGGTGCAAGGAACACCGCGTCGACCGGCAACACCTCGTCCAGCGCCAGCCGCGCCGGTTCCGGCAGCAAGGGGGGTGGCGGGAAGCCGAGGCTTCCGCGGGGAGGCCCGTTGCCTGCCGCGAGCCCGGCGATGCGGCCGTCGGCCGTGAGCACGACGAGACGGGTGCCGCTCGCCGGCAGGCCCGGCATCAGGAACGGGCGCGCAGCCAGCTCGCCCGTAGCGTTGTAGACCCCTGCGCTCTCGCCGCTGCGGGGGTCGAAGAGCTGCACCTCGGGGGAGACGCCCGCCACCAGCAGCGCCGGCCCGACGAGCGCCGGCCCGTCGGTCGGCCGCAGCGGCAGCGGCTCACCCCCCCCCTGCACGCCGCCGCGGGGGGGGCCGAGCCCTCCCCCCCGGGGGCGCCCCCCCGCCCCCAGCAGCGCCGGCCCGCCGAGCGCCGGCCCGTCGGTCGGCCGCAGCGGCAGCGGCTCACGCCACCGCTGCACGCCGCTGCGGCGGTCGAGCGCACGGACGACGTTGTCGGCCGCGACGAAGTAGACACGCTCGGCATCGATGCGCGGCGCGCCGACGATGTCGCCCCCCGTGCGCCAGCGCCACTCGATGGCCCCGTCGTCGAAACCCAGGCGATAGAAGAAGTTGTCCGTGGAGCCGACGAACAGCGCGTCGAGCGCCAGCACCTCGCGGGGCCGGCCGCCGATGCTGCGGGTCCAGACCGGGTCGCCGCTGGCGAGCTCCAGCACGACGATACGACCGTCCTCCAGAGGCAGGTAGAGGCGTTGCCCCGCGATCGACGGCCGGGTGCGCAGAACGGCGCCGAGGCGACGGCGCCAGAGCTCCGCGCCGTCGGCCGCGCGCAAGGCAACGACGTCGCCGCTCTCGAGGCCCACCACGAGCCAACCGTTGCGCCAGACCGGCGGCGCGCTCACCGGGACGTCGGCGGTGAAGCGCCACGCCGCCCTGCCGTCGCTTGCGGCGAGGGCGGCGACGCGCCGGTCGTACGCGACGACGACCAGGTCGTCGGCGGCGGCCGGCGCCCAGTCGACGGGCTGGCCCACGCACCACAGAATGCGGCCGTCCTCGAGGGCGATCGACGCGACCGTACCGTCGCGAAGGGGCACGTACGCCGCGTCCTCGGCGTAGGCGGGCGCGTGCGACGGGCCGCCTCCGAGGTCGGTCGACCACACCAGGTCGAGCGGCAGGATCGGGGATGGCGCAGGGCCCTCCTGCGCGCCCACCGCGACACCGGCGACAGCGAGCACCGCCAGCAGGGCCGCTCCGCGGCGCACAGGAATGGGCCGCTCGCGCACCTCGCTATAATAGCTGCTCGTCGGGCGCCGGTTCGCGCGATCCGATCCCCGCCGGCCACCGGCGAATCCTGGACTACGTGGCCCATCAAACGATCCTGGTCCTCGACTTCGGGTCGCAGTATACGCAGCTGATCGCGCGGCGCCTGCGCGAGCTCTCCGTCTACTCCGAGATCCTTCCGTTCGGCACGACGGCCGAAACGGTTCGCGCGCGACGGCCGTCCGGCATCATCCTCTCGGGCGGGCCCGCGAGCCTGTCCGAGCCCGGCGCGCCGCGCTGCGACCCGGCGTTGTTCGCGTGCGGCGTCCCGGTGCTCGGCATCTGCTACGGCATGCAGGCGATGGCGGCGGCGCTCGGCGGCGTCGTGACGGGCGCGCCGGAACGGGAGTACGGGCACGCGACGGTGTCGACCCATGGCGAGAGCGACCTGCTGCGCGGCCTGCCGGAGACGCTGCAGGTCTGGGCCAGTCACGGCGATCTCGTGACGGTCGCGCCCCCCGGATTCGCCGTCCTCGGCACCAGCCCCAACGCGCCGGTAGCGGTGATGGCCGACCCCGGCCGCGCCCTCCACGGCGTCCTCTTCCATCCCGAGGTCGTGCACACGACGCACGGAACGGCACTCCTGCGAAATTTCGCCAGCGACATCTGCGGGTGCACGGGGGACTGGACGATGGCGTCCTTCGTGGACGACGCCACGTCGCGCATCCGCGAGCAGGTCGGGCCGCAGGGGCGCGTGGTCTGCGGGGTGAGCGGCGGCGTCGACTCCACGGTGGCCGCGCTGCTCGCCCACCGGGCGATAGGCGACCGTCTGACCTGCATCTTCGTCGACAACGGCCTCCTGCGCCTCGACGAGGGAGCGCAGGTTCAGGCCCGGTTCGCGGACCGGCTGAGCCTGCCCCTGGTCTCGGAAGAGGCCTCGGACCGGTTTCTCCACGCGCTTGCCGGCGTGGTCGATCCGGAGCGCAAGCGGAAGATCATCGGCGCCACGTTCATCGACGTGTTCGAGGCCGTGGCCGGCCGCCTGGGCGAGTTCGACTTCCTTGCCCAGGGGACGCTCTATCCGGACGTCATCGAGAGCGTGTCGGTCGTCGGCCCGTCCGCCGCCATCAAGAGCCACCACAACGTCGGCGGACTCCCCGAGCGCCTGCGCTTCCAGCTCGTCGAGCCGCTGCGCGAGCTCTTCAAGGACGAGGTGCGCGAGCTCGGGCGCGAGCTCGGCCTCGAGGACACCTTCGTCTGGCGACAGCCGTTTCCGGGGCCGGGGCTCGCCGTGCGAATCCTCGGCGAGGTGACGCGCGAGCGACTCGACCTGCTGCGCCGGGCCGACGCGATCGTGGCCGACGAGATCCGCAGGAGCGGCCTCTACCGTCAGACCTGGCAGTCGTTCGCGGTCCTCCTGCCGGTGCACAGCGTCGGCGTCATGGGGGACGAGCGCACCTACGAGGCCACGGTGGCCATCCGGGCGGTCGACAGCCGTGACGGCATGACGGCCGACTGGGCGCGGCTGCCGCACGCCGTCCTGGCCGCCATGTCCTCGCGGATCGTCAACGAGGTGAGCGGGGTGAACCGCGTGGTCTACGACATCAGCTCGAAGCCGCCGGCCACGATCGAATGGGAATAGCGCGGGAGCAGCAAACGATGGGCAACGCCGCCGAGTTCGTGCACCTGCACCTGCACACGGAGTTCTCGCTCCTCGACGGTGCGTGCCGCATCGGCGAGATGCTGGACCAGGTAAAGGCGCTCGGGATGCCCGCGGTGGCAATCACCGAGCACGGCAACCTCTTCTCCGCGATCACGTTCCACGACGAGGCGCGGGCACGCGGGATCAAGCCGATCCTCGGATGCGAGGTGTACGTCGCCAACGGAAGCCGCCTGAGCCGCAGCGGCGTCCCCGGAGAGACCGCCAACCACCTCGTGCTGCTCGCGGCCGATCGGGCGGGCTACCACAACCTCATCAAGCTCGTCTCCGCCGGGTACACGGAAGGTTTCTACTCCAAGCCGCGCATCGACAAGGAGCTTCTGGCCGGACACGCCGACGGACTCATCGGGCTCAGCAGTTGCCTCAAGGGAGAGGTCGCCACCAACCTCTGCCGGGATCGAGCGGATCGGGCGCGGGAGACCGCGGCATCGTTCCGGGACATCCTCGGCCCGGACAATTTCTTCCTCGAGATGCAGTACCACGGCATCGACGACCAGCGGGTCGTCAACCGCGGGCTGTCTCCCATCGCCACCGATCTCGGGCTGCCGCTCGTCTGTACGAACGACGTGCACTACCTGCGGCAGGCGGACCACCACCCCCACGACATCCTCCTCTGCATAGGCACGGGGAAGAACGTCAGCGACGAGAAGCGCCTGCGCTACCACGGGGATCAGTTCTACCTGAAGACGCCGGACGAGATGGCCGCGGTGTTCGGCGACTTTCCGGAGGCCCTGCGCAACACGCTGGCGATCGCGGAGCGCTGCGACGTCGACCTCTCGGGCACTACCCACCACCTGCCGAACTTCGACGTCCCGGAGCCGTTCACGTCGCCCGACGAGTACTTCGCGCACGTGGCGCGCGAGGGCTTTGCGGAACGCCGCGCGCGCCTGGCGGATCTCGAGGCGCGGGGCGACCTGAAGCACGGCCTGGAAAAGTACGAGGAGCGCCTGGACTACGAGATCCGGATGATCCAGCGCATGGGGTACGCCGGCTACTTCCTCATCGTCTGGGATTTCATCCGCTACGCGCGGGAGCGGGACGTGCCGGTGGGTCCGGGCCGCGGTTCGGCCGCGGGCAGCCTCGTCGCCTACTGCCTGCGCATCACCGATATCGATCCGCTGGAGTTCGACCTGATCTTCGAGCGCTTCCTCAATCCGGAGCGCGTTTCGCTGCCGGACATCGACATCGACTTCTGCGAGCGTCGGCGCGGGGAGATCATCGAGTACGTCACGCGGAAGTACGGCCGCGAGAACGTCGCCCAGATCATCACGTTCGGCACCATGAAGGCTCGCGCGGTCGTACGCGATGTGGGCCGGACGCTGGGGATGAGCTACGCCGACGCGGACCGGGTGGCCAAGCAGATCCCGCCCACCCTCGATATGACCCTCGACAAGGCGCTCGAGGAGAACCCGACCCTCAAGAGCCTCGAGCGCGACAACGCCGAGGTTCGCGAGCTGCTCGAAGTGGCCAGGCGGCTCGAGGGCGTGACCCGGCATGCTTCGGTTCACGCCGCCGGCGTGGTCATCGCGCCGGATGCGATCACCGAGTTCGCCCCGCTCTACAAGAGCTCGAAGGACGAGATCACGACGCAGTGGGCGATGAAGGAGGTCGAGCGCGTCGGCCTCCTCAAGATGGACTTCCTCGGACTGAGCACGCTGACCCTGCTGCAGGACGCGGTCGACCATATCGAGCGGTCGCTCGGGGAGACGATCCGACTCGATGCGCTGCCGCTCGACGACGCCAGGACCTTTCGACTCTTCAGCGAGGGGCAGACGCTGGGGATCTTCCAGTTCGAGAGCTCCGGCATGCGGGAGACGTTGCGCAAGGCGAAGCCGCAGCGGTTCGACGACCTCATCGCGCTCAATGCCCTGTACCGTCCGGGACCGCTCCGGGCCGGCGTCATCGACGATTTCATCGGCCGCAAGGACGGCAAGGTCGGTATCGAGTACCTGGCCCCGTCGCTCGAGCCGATCCTGCGCGAGACGTACGGCGTCATCGCCTACCAGGAGCAGGTCATGCGCATCGCGAGCGACCTGGCCGGGTTCACGATGGGGGAGGCCGACGTGCTGCGCAAGGCAATGGGGAAGAAGAACGCCGCCGCCATGCAGGCCGAGCGGGAGAAGTTCGTGGCCGGCGCGACGGCGCGCGATCTGCCCGAGGCGACCGCCACCCGGATCTTCGACCTGATGGAGTTCTTCGCCGGCTACGGCTTCAACAAGAGCCACTCGACCGCCTACGCGCTGCTGGCGTACCACACGGCGTACCTCAAGGCGAACTACCCGGCGTACTTCATGGCCGCGCTCCTGACGATCGAGCGGCAGAACACCGACAAGCTGGGCCTCTATCTCGGCGAGTGCCGCGACCTCGGCGTCGGCATCCTCCCGCCGGACATCAACGAGAGCGAGCTGGCGTTCACGGTCACGCCGCGCGGCGTCCGCTTCGGGCTCGGGGCGATCAAGAACGTCGGCGACGGCGCCATCGAGGCAATCCTGGCCTCCCGCCGAGCCGGCGGCCGCATCGCCTCCCTCGACCGGCTGTGCGAGGAGGTCGATCTCAAGGTCGTCAACCGGCGCGCGCTCGAGAGCCTCGTCAAGGCCGGGGCCTGCGACTCCCTGCTCGGCCCGCCGGCCGCGGAGGAGGACGCGGGGGCCTCGTCGCGCCTGCGACCGGCACAACTGCTGGCGATTCTGGACTCGGCGGTCGAGCAGGGCAACCGCCGGCAGCGCGACCGCGACCTCGGACAGCACCAGCTCTTCGGGGACGCGTACGAGGCCGCCGCCGGCGAGGCGAGCACCCGTCTGCCCGACGTGGCCCCGTGGACGGAGGGGCAGAAGCTGGCCTTCGAGAAGGAGACCCTCGGCCTGTACCTGAGCGGCCACCCGATCGACCGGTTCCATCACGACCTCGAGCGCGCCGGCGTGCGCCGGATCGAGGCGCTCGAGAGCCCGTCCGCCTCGGTCCGCGTCGGCGGCGTCATCAGCCAGTGCCGCCGCCTGCGGACGAAGAAGGGGGACCCGATGGCCGTGATCACGCTCGAGGATCGCGCCGGCCGCATGGAAGCGGTCGTCTTCCCCGACGCCTTCCAACGCTACGGAGCCCTGCTCGACATCGACCGGCTCGTGGTCGTCTCCGGCAAGCTGGAGCTGGACGAGGAGGTGCCGCGGATGATGGCCTCCGAGGTGCACGCAATGGAGGCCGTGCTCGGCGACGTCGGCCGCCCGCTCGCGATCCGGCTCGCCTCGCCGCCGGCGGATCGGGCGACGATGGAAGCGCTCGCGGAGGTGCTCGGCCGCCACGACGGCACGGGCCGGGTGGCCCTGGAGATCGAATTGCGCAACCAGGTGCCGCCCGTTCGCGTTCGGGCGCGATTGCGCCGGGCGCGCGTTCGACCGTCGGATTCGCTCCTCGAGGACATCGAGCGCGTGTGCGGAAAGGGAGCCGTGTCGTGGTAGCCGGGGCGGTCGGGGACGCGGCCGGCCCTACCCGCCCGGCGACCGTCTGGACCCTCGGGGACCCCGACCCCGCGGCCTCCGAGCGCATCCGGCGGGAGCTGGCCCTTCATCCCGCAGTGGCGCGCCTGCTGGTGCAGCGGGGCATCGCCGAGCCCGACGACGCGCGGCGCTTTCTCCGCCCGTCCCTCGCCGACCTGCACGATCCGTCGCTCCTGGCGGATCTCGAGCCGGCCGTGGAGCGCCTCCTCCGGGCGGTGGCGAACCGCGAGCGGATCGTCGTGCACGGCGACTACGACGTCGACGGCGTCAGCGCGACCGTGATGGTGCGCCGCGCGCTGGGGTTGCTCGGCGGAGAGGTCGACCACTACATCCCGGAACGCCTGACGGACGGCTACGGGCTGCTGCCGCAGACGGTCGAGCGCCTCCACGCGCGCGGCGTCCGCGTGATCGTCTCCGTCGATTGCGGGATCCGGAGCTCCGAGGCGGCCGAACGTGCCCGCGCGCTCGGGGTCGACCTCATCATCACCGACCATCACGAGCCGGGCGCCACGCTGCCGGCGGCGCTTGCCGTCGTCAACCCGCGCCGCGCCGACTGTCCCTACCCCGACAAGCACCTTGCGGGGGCGGGCGTCGCCTTCAAGCTGGTGCAGGCGTTGTGCCGACGCACCGGACGCACCGGGTGGCTGCCCGCCTTCGCCAAGCTTGCCGCCATCGGCACGGTCGCCGACGCCGTGCCGCTGCGCGGGGAGAACCGGGTCATCGCGCGGGTCGGGCTCGACGGTCTGACCGCGGGGCCGAATTCGGTCGGGCTGCAGGCCCTGCTCGATGCGAGCGGACTCGCGGGGCGGCGCGTCGAGAGCGAGGACGTGGCCTTCCGGGTGGCGCCTCGAATCAACGCGGCCGGCCGCATGCGGTCGGCCGACCTGGCCGCCCGGTTGCTGCTGACCAGCGGCCGGCAGCAGGCAGCCCTGGCCCGGCAACTCGCCGAGGAGCTCGACGGCGAGAACGTCCGTCGCCGGGCCGAGGAGGCCGTGATCGCCGCTGCGGCGCAGCGCGCCGTCGGCGAGGACCAGCAGGCGGGCGACGCGCGCCTGCTGGTCGTGTGGGGCGAGGGCTGGCACCGCGGCGTCATCGGCATCGTGGCGTCGAAGCTGGTCGAGACCTTCGCCCGACCGGCCATCGTGCTGTCGGTCGACGGCGCGACGGCCCGCGGCTCGGGGCGCAGCGTACCGGGGTTCGATCTTCTGGCCGCCCTCGAGCAGTGCGCGGAGCTGTGCACCCGGTTCGGGGGGCACCGGCAGGCCGCGGGCCTGGAGCTTCCGGCGGATCGCCTCCCGGAACTGCGGCGCCGGCTCGGCGCGTACGCGCGCGCCCGGCTCGGGACCGGGGAGCTCGTCCACCGGCTCGAGATCGACGGCACCTTGACGCTGACGGACATCCGCCCGCCGCTGGTAGAAGGTCTGCGCGCCCTCGAGCCGTTCGGCTCGGGCAACCCGCGCCCGGTGTTCCGCGCGACCCGGGTGGAGGTGATCGACGGTCCGCGTGCGATGAAGGAACAGCATCTGCGAATGACGGTGCGGCAGGGAGGAGCGCGGTTCCGCGCCGTCGCCTGGCGCGCTGCCGATCGGGCCGCGTTCTTCGAGGCGCACAGGGCCGGACTGCAGCTTGCATTCTCCGTAGTGGAGAACACCTACCAGGGCCATACATCCACCGAGTTGACGGTCGCGGACGCTGCGCGGGCGGTCGCCACGCGGGCGGTCGCTCAACCGTAGCCGGCGCCCGCACGGCCGCGCCGGCATCCGCGGCGACAAGCCCACGAACGCCCGGCGGCCGCCGCGCCGTCGTCCGGAGTGAGGTACAGTCAGACAGGATTGGGACACCGGCTACATGGGCAGGTGGACACGTTCCGCACGCATCGCTCTCATCTCGTTCGTGGTGACGTTCGCGGTCGCCGTCTTCCTCGGCATGCAGCGTCGCAGTCCGACGCGAGCCGTGGCGGTCGACCGCGCCGATGCGGCCGCGATCATCCAGTCGCGGGGCAGCCGCATCACCCTGGCCGGCGGATCGATCATCGAGGCCGACCAGCAGTTCGCCTACGAAGACGAGTCCGTCAGGCTGGTCGGCGTCTCGGTGACGGTCCCTCCGGGAGACGATCGCGCCGGCTTCCGGATGCACGGCGACGAAGCGTCGGGCGTCGAGGAAACCGGGGAGTGGCGCTTCGAGGGCAACGTCGGCATCGAAACCGGCGACGGTCTCGCCGGGAACACGTCGGAAGCGTCCTACGCCGATGCCACCCGGCGGGTCACCATGCCGAAGCCGGCCGAGTTCGAGCAGGGGTGGATGCGGCTGGCCGGCGAGGCAGCGGACTACGATCTGCGGGGCGGCCTGCTGCACCTGGAACCGCAGGCCGTCGTGGCGCTGAGCGCGACCGGCGCCGACGGAGCCGCGGAGACGCGAATCACCGCGGGCCGAGCCCGGATCGCGCGCCTGGACGGCTTCATGCAATTCGGCGGGGGCGTGCGGATCGACTCGGCCGGCTGGCGCATGCACGCGAACGACGCCGTGGTGCGGTTCGATCCCGACGCGTCCCGGCTGGATGGCCTGGATCTCGACGGCTCGGCCAGGATTCTGGGGACCACGGGCACGCCGGGCCGACTGCGGGAGATGTCGGCGCGCGCCATCACCGTCGCCTATGACGATGGCCGGATCGACAGCGCCACTCTCACCGGCGCCGCAACCGTCGAGTTGTTCGGCCCGCCGGACGCCGCAGGTACGCGCATCGCGGGGCGGACCGTCTCCGTTGCGTTGACCGGCGGAGGCGGCTTGCGCAGCCTCACCGCCGTCGATCGGGTGGCGGTCGCCCTCCCCTCGCTGGATTCCGGCGCCGGCACCTCTCGCGTCACCGCGGACGCGGTCGAGATCACCGCGGGCGAGGAGAGCGGCTGGGACGCCGCGTTCGAGGGCGGCGTCGAGTACCGCGAGCCGCGCGCCGGAGACGGCAGTGATGCGCGAGGGGATCGGATCATGCGCGCGAGCCGGCTCGAGGCCGGGCTCTCTGAAGATCTCGCGAACCTCGATGCGGCCCGCTTCCTCGGCGGCGTCGCCGTCGAGGACGGCACGCTGACCGCGAATGCGCACGAGGCGACCTACGACATCGGCAGCGCACGCCTCGCTCTGTCGAACGGCGAGAGCGACGGGCCGGCGCCGAGCGTCGACGACGCCCGGGGCACCACGCAGGCCCAGACGATCACCTTGACGCTGAACGGGCAGGGGATGGACGCAAGCGGTCAGGTCAAGAGCGTGCTTGAGGCGTCGGCGGGTGCGGGCGGAGAGAACGGCCGCCGGCCGGGGCTGCTGGCGGCGAACGAGCGGGTCTACGTGGCTGCCGAGCGGCTCCTCTACGACCCGGAGCTTGCCGTGGCCACCTACACCGGCACGCCCGCGAGGCTCTGGCAGGATCAGGCCGAGTTCCTGGGCGCCTCGATCACCCTCGACGAGGCCACCGGAAGCCTGCAAGCCGAAGGGACCGTGCGGACACGGACGACGATCGTCCAGACGAACGACGAGACCGGAGCCGTGGAGGCTCTGGCGACCGTCGGACGCGGCGGAGCCATGGCGTACGACGACGCGACACGGCAGGTCGCCTACACCGGCGGCGCCAGCCTCGAGAATCCGCGCAACGACCTCTCGGCCGAGTCCATCGAGGTCCTGCTGCAGGACGACGCGCGCACCCTGGATCGCATCTTCGCCTCGGACGACGTCACGCTCGAGCTCCCCGGACGGCGCGTCACCGGCGAGACGATGGCGTACGACGATGCCGACGGCCGGTACGAGATGGAGGGCGAGCCGGTCGAGATACTGGAGCAGAGCGAGGATGCCTGTCGGGAGACCACGGGGCGAACATTGACGTTCTTCATCACGGACGAGGTGCAGATCGACGGCGAGGGAGAAGGCCGCACGTCGTCGACCAGTGACGGGTGCGTCTCGTTGTCGCCCGGGCCGTGAGGCATGGCCGGCTCGAACGCGGCCGCGACGCTGCGGACGGCGAAGCTCACGAAGTCCTACGGCGGTCGCACGGTGGTCCGCGAGGTGAGCCTGGACGTCCGGTCCGGGGAGGTGGTCGGGCTGCTGGGCCCCAACGGCGCGGGCAAGACCACCACCTTCTACATGGTCGTCGGCCTGACCGCTCCCGATTCGGGACGCGTGCTGCTCAACGGCAGAGATGTCACCGAGGATCCGATGTACCTGCGAGCCCGCAAGGGGATCGGATACCTCCCGCAGGAACCGTCCGTCTTCCGCGGTCTCACGGTCGAACAGAACATCCTGGCCATTCTCGAGACACTCGGGCTGCGTCGCGCCGAACGAAGAGCGCGCGTGGCGGAGCTGCTCGCGGAACTCAATCTCACGTCGCTCGCCAAGGCGAGCGCACACACGCTCTCGGGGGGAGAGCGCCGCCGCGTCGAGATCACCCGCGCGCTCGTGGGGGCCCCGCCGGCTGCGGGGGGGGGGGCCCCGGCGTGTCGAGACCCCCCGCGCGCTGGTGGTGTCTCCGTCGTTCATGCTGCTCGACGAGCCGTTCGCGGGGATCGACCCCATCGCGATCGGCGATATTCAGGCGATCATCTTCCACCTCAAGGCCCGAGGCATCGGTGTGCTGATCACCGACCACAACGTGCGCGAGACGCTGCGGATCACCGATCGGGCATACATCGTGCATGACGGCGTGGTGTTCCGAAGCGGAACGCCGGCGGCGCTGGCAGCCGACGAGGAGGTGAAACGGATTTACCTGGGCGCCGATTTTCGATTGGACTAAGATTGACAAGCTCCCCCCCCGGATTGCAGACGGCGATAGCGCGCACGACCCCATGGCGATTCAGCAGAAGCTGCAGGCGAGGCTCTCCCAGAAACTGATCCTGACGCCGTCGTTGCAGCAGGCGATCAAGCTGCTGCCGATGTCCACGCTGGAGCTCGTGGACCTGCTGACGCAGGAGGTCGTGGAGAATCCGCTGCTCGAAGAGGTACCGACCGAGGAGCAGCAGCAGGCGGATGCGTCGGCGCAGGTCGACAAGGCGGATCCGGATCCCGAACCGACCAGCGACCGGCAGGATACGTGGGATGACGCCGATTACGAGTACTTTTTCGGCGACTACCTCGACGACGGCTACCGGCCTCGCGCTCCACGGGAGATCAAGGACCTGCCGCCGATCGAGAACACGCTGTCGACGACGAGCTCTCTGGCGGACCATCTCGTCTGGCAGCTCTCGCTGCGTACGAGCGACGATCTCCTCCGGGAGATCGGAGCCGCCGTCATTGGCAACCTGAACGAGGATGGCTACCTCGTGGCGTCGATCGACGAGATCGCCGCGATGGGCGCCTGGCCCGCCGGAGAGGTCGAGCGGGTGCTGAGGCTCGTCCAGACGTTCGATCCGGTGGGCGTGGCGGCCCGCGATCCGCAGGAGTGCCTCCTGCTCCAGATCCGCCACCTCGGGCTCGAAGGCACCCCGTGCGAGACCATCGTCCGGGAAGTCGACTACCTGCGGCTGCTGCAGCGCCACCAGGGCCCGGAGCTCGCGCGCCGTCTCGGCATGTCGATCGCAGAGTTGAAGGGGCACCTCGAGATCCTGCAGCATCTCGATCCGAAACCGGGGAATCGGCTCAATCCGGTCGCCTCGCAGTACGTGATCCCCGACGTGTCCGTGGTCAAGGTCGAGGACCAGTACGTCGCCGTGTTGAACGAGGACGGGATGCCGCAGTTGCGCATCAGCCCGGTGTACCGACGGATGCTCGACAAGGGCAGCAACAACTCCGAGGAAACCCGGGCGTACGTGAAGGAGAAGTTCCGCTCCGCCCTCTGGCTCATCAAGTCGGTCGACCAGCGACAGAAGACGATTCACAAGGTTGCGACCAGCATCATCCACTTTCAGCGCGAGTTCCTCGACTCCGGCATCGAGCACCTGCGCCCGCTGGTGCTGCGGGACGTCGCCAATGACATCGGCATGCACGAGTCGACGGTCAGCCGGGTGGTCAACAACAAGTACATGCACACGCCGCAGGGTGTGTTCGAGATGAAGTACTTCTTCCACAGCGGCATTCACAGCTCGTACGGCGAGACCGTGTCCTCGGTCACCATCAAGCAGCGCATCCGCAAGATCATCGAGCAGGAAGACACGCGGAAGCCGCTGAGCGATTCCCGAATCGTGCGGCTGCTTCAGGAAGACGGTCTCGTTCTGGCCCGCCGGACGATCGCCAAGTACCGCGAAGAGCTTCGGATTCCGACGTCGAGCCAGCGCAAGGTCCTGTACTGAGACGGCGGCGCCGCGGCCGCCTCCCGCGATCGGCGCCGGAGCGAGGCATGACAGGGGACGGGAACCCGACGGATCCTCAGGCGACGCCCACCCGGTTCGTCGTCGTAACGGGGCTGTCCGGCGCGGGCAAGTCCCAGGCCATCCGCGCGCTCGAGGATCTCGGGTACCTGTGCGTGGACAACCTGCCCACCGCATTGCTGGCCGCGTTCGCGGACCTCACCGCCGCGGGTGCCGGCGCCACCGGCGGGGCCCGCGCCTCGGCCGCGGTTCTCGACGTGCGCGACCCGCACTTCCTCGATGCGTTCCCGGTCGCGCTACGCCGGCTGCGGCAACGGAAGGACCTCGGTGTCGTCGTTCTCTTCATCGAGGCCAGCGACGAGGCGCTCGTGCGCCGCTACTCGGAGACCCGGCGCCCGCACCCGCTCGCTCCGGATCGATCCGTGCTCGAAGGCATTCTGGAGGAACGCACCCGCCTGGAGACGATCAAGCGCGGTGCCGATCGCGTTATCAACACCTCCGACCTGACGGTGCATGAGCTGCGGGCGGTGTTCTCGGAGCTTTCCCGGAGCGGGGCGGCCGCGCGGCTCGTGGTTACGCTTATCAGCTTCGGTTACAAGCACGGTGTACCGTTGGAGTCCGACCTGCTGCTCGACGTCCGGTTCCTGCCGAACCCCCACTTCGTGCCGCACCTGCGGCCGCGAACGGGAGTCGATCCGGAGGTCCAGAACTATGTCGGCGGTTTCGACGCCGCGCAGGAGTTCCTCGGCAGGGTGACGGGACTGTTGCGCTTCCTGCTGCCGCAGTACGCGCGAGAGGGCAAGAGCTACCTGACGATTGGGATCGGGTGCACCGGGGGCCGGCATCGTTCGGTAGCCATCATCGAACGGCTGCGCCAGCAGATGACCGACCTGCACAACATCCACCTGCTGGTGAAGCACCGCGACATCACGACTCCGGGGGATGCAGAGTGAGCAGCAAGGACGTCGTACGCATCGACAAGCCGTGGGGCTACGAGCTGCATTGGGCGAAGACGGATCGGTACGTGGGCAAGATCCTGCGCATCGACGCAGGACACGCACTCAGCCTGCAGTACCACGACCGCAAGGACGAGACGATTCTGTTGTGGGAAGGCCGCCTGCGGTTCGAGATCGGCCGCGGCGAGGACGCCCGCGTCTGGGAGATGACGGCCGGGGAGCGGGTCCACGTCGCTCCGGGGACGGTGCACCGGATGACGGCCATCGACGACTGCACGCTGGTCGAGGTCTCGACCCCCGAGCTCGACGACGTCGTCCGCCTCGAAGATCGGTACGGCCGCGCGCCGGAAGATCCGCCGCCCGACGCGTGAGCGTCGCCCGGCGCGGGGCGCCCGCCGACGCCGGGGGCTGTCCGACGACGCCGGGGGCTGTCCGACGACGCCGGGGGCTGTCCGACGACGCCCCCCGGGGGGACTCCGCGTCAGAACGGGATGTCGTCCTCCGTCAGCTCCGGGGCCGGCGCCGGACCGTCCGTGACCGCAACGGGCTGTTCGTCCGGACGCTCCGAGCGCCCTCCACCGCCCTCATCGTCCCGGCGCCCGAGCAGGACGAGGCGCTCGGCACGCACCTCAGTGGTGTATCGCGTGTTGCCGTCCCGGTCGTCCCACTTCCGCGTCTGCAGACGACCCTCGACGTATACCTGCCGGCCCTTGCGCAGGTACTTGTTCGCGGTCTCGGCCTGCTTGTCCCAGGCCACGACCCGGTGCCACTCGGTCTCTTCCTGCCGCTGTCCGGATCGGTCGTTCCAGACCCGTGTCGTCGCGATGCTGAAGTTCGCGACGGCGGCCCCTCCGGGCGTGTAGCGGAGCTCAACGTCACGGCCCAGATTACCCACCAGGATTGCCTTGTTCACACTACCCATCGACAGGTACCTCTCAGCGCACGGGCTGGTCGAGACGATCGAGCGCCTGCTGAGCCAGCGCGGCCATCTGGCTCTCGGCGTGATCGCTCACGACTACTTCGAAGGCCGCGCGAGCGCGTTCCGTCTCTCCCAGCCGATCGAGGGCGAGCCCGAGCTTGTACGATGCGTCGGGTACGACGTCGCCGGCGGGATAGTCGAGCAGAACCGCCTCGAACGCCTCTACCGCTTCCGGAAAACGGCCCTCGGCGAAGTGCGTCTGCCCGATGTAGAAGGCGGCGTCGTCCGTCAGTTCCGAACGCGGAAACGTGTCGATGTACGCCTCGAACCCCTGAATCGCCAGTGCCCACTGCCCGTTCGTGTAGTCGGCCCAGGCGGTGTCGTACATGCGCTGGGGGGAGACCCCGGCCTGGATCGGGGCCGGCGCCAGGACGGCCGGCGGCGGGTCGAGCGGCAGTCCGGTATCCGGATCGACCAGCGAGGTCAGCGCCGGTTGCATCGGAGGAATGGCCAACCGAAGCGCATCCACCTCCTGCGACAGGGAAGCCACGCGGACGTTGTTCTCGTCCACCTTCTCGCGCACCACGCGCACGCCGGCCGCGATGCTCCCCGTCGCCAGTTGTTGATCCGCGAACGCCCTGCGCACCTCGTTGCGATGACTCGCCAGGGTCGCGTCCAGGGCCACGATCGCGTCATGCAGCGCGGTGAGCATGCCCTGGGTTTGCAGCACCTGCGCCTCGAGCATCCGGATGTCGGCCATCAACTGCTCGTGCTCCCGGTCGGCAGCGACTGCCGGGCTGCCAGCGAACCAGAGGACGACAACGCCAAGCGCAACACCTCGTCTCATGGCCTAACCCCCATCTGTCCGTGCCAGTAATCCGGCGCTCGCTACTGCGCCGTGATGACGAAGTGGGCGCGCCGGTTCGCCGCCCACGACGTCTCGTCGCTGCCGGGAACGAAGGGGAACTCCTTGCCGTAGCTGACCGTGCGCAACTGGGACGCCGGCAAGCCGAGCCGCACCAGGTGGTCGCGCACGGCCAGCGCCCGGCGCTCTCCGAGGCCGAGGTTGTATTCGGGGGTGCCGCGCTCGTCGCAGTGTCCCTCGATCGTCACGACCCACGTCGGAAACTGCACCAGCACGTCGGCGTTGGCCTGGATGACCGTCTGGGCCTCGGCGTCGAGCTCCGAGCTGTCGTAGGGGAAGAAGACCGGGGTGAGCGGTGAGTCGCGATTGATCTCCTCCAGCGACCGCGCGGTGAACTCGTCCTCCTCAGGGAGCACGGGGGATGTCGGCTGGGGCTCGGTGGGGCGTGGACTCGGCCTCGGCGCGGGCCTTTCCGGTCGCGCCCGGGCCGCCGCCTCCGCACCCGGAGGCGGCGCCGTCGGCTCAGGCTCCACCGGCGGCGGATTCCGGACGCACGACGCCCCCGCGAGCGCCGCCAGCACCAGGACGGCGGCCGAACGGCGCGGCAACGACCCGAGACGGATGCCCCACACCCTGCTGCTCCTTCTTCCTGGACAGATCACCGTCGTCTTCCTCCTCTCGGGCACGGCCTACTTCGACCAGCCGGGCATCTCGTTGTTGCCGCTGTTCGTGATGCGCCGCAGGCCGCGACCGTCGCGGCCGATGAGAAACAACTGCCGGTCGCCGCTCCGATCCGACGAGAACACCAGGTGCCTGCCGTTGGCGGCATAGCTCGGGCTCTCGTTGCTGCCGAGGCCGAACGTGAGCTGCCGCACTTCGTTGGTCGCCAGGTCGACGACCTTGATGTCGTATCCGGGCCCGGTGCGCGAGGCGTACGCGATCTCGTTGTACGGCGCGGGCGACCACGTCGGCCGGTCGCAGTAGGACTCGAACGTGATCCGCCGCAGGCCCGTGCCGTCGACGCCGACGACGTATATCTGTGGCGACCCGGTGCGATTGGAGGTGAAGGCGATCTGGAGCCCCACCGGTGACCAGGTCGGGCTGGTGTCGATGCCCGGGTGATTCGTCAGGCGCCTGAGATCCGTTCCGTCGGTGCGGCTGATGTAGAGCTCGGGATTGCCGTCGCGGTTCGACGTGAACGCGATGTAGCGTCCGTCCGGCGAGTAGGACGGCAGCCAGTTGTGGACTTCGACGGTCCCTCCGAGGGGCGACTCGAGGCGGCCCTCGTAGATGTGGGAGATGAAGACGTCGGGCGGCCCGCTGCGCCAGGACGTGTACGCGATGGCCCGGCCATTCACGGACCACGTCGGCGTGACGTTGAGAGAACGGCTGACCGTTACGCGCTGGACGTTGGCGCCGTCGTAGTCGGCGACGTACACCTCCTTGGTGCGGCGGTTCTCGACCAGCCCGAGCGCGGACTCGCTGTCGCGGTCCGAGACGAACGTGATGCGACTGCGCGCGACCCCCTCGAGGCCTCGCTGCTGCCGGTGAATCTCATCGGAGAGCTCGTGCGCATAAACGCGCACGTTGCGCAGCGTCCCCGAGTACTCCACGCCGAACGCCGACTCCAACGACCGGGTGTTGAACAGCCGGGCCTGCACGCTGACCCGGCCGTCCGGAAGGCCGGTGAGGGAGCAGCTGACCACGCCGTCGGCTCCCAGCTCCTGCCACGCCTGGAACGGCAGGTCGGTCACGGAGCGAGCGGGCGGGACGGTCGCGTAGGTGTCTCGCGGCAGCATCCGGAACTCGCGCTCGAATTCCAGGTCGTCCCACAACACCTGGGCCAGTATCCGGCCGGCCGACACCAGCTCCGGCTCCCCGTGCGGCGCCAGGCAGTCGGGCACGGCGAACCGGGGTTGGGAACCGATCCGGTCGCCGATGATCAGATCGACCTGCGACCGCTCGGGGATCGGAGCATCGTCCTGGGGTTGCGTGAGAACGACAGCCCCGGCCGCGGACAGGGCCAGCGAGGCCGTCAGGGCGAACGACCGGCTCGGGTTCTTCATGGTCGGTACTCGAACGTCAGGCGAACATCGAGGCTGTCGTCCGGAAAGCGCTCCGGGAGCGGTGGTATCTGCCGTGTTGCCAGCACTGCGCGCTGCGCGGCCAGATCGAGCGCCAGGTAGCCGCTGCCGCGGTCGACGGCGACCGCGTCGATGCGGCCGCTGCGCCCGATCTGGAAACGGACGATGACGGTGCCGGTCACGCGCTGGTGCCGGTCCCACCGCCGCCGGATGAGATCCAGCATCGTGGCGAGGTACTCCGGGCAGCAGAAGTCCTCCATGTGGAGCTCTCCGCCGCTCCCGCCGAGCCCGCCGCCGGACAGGCCGATGCCGATACCCTGCACACCGGTGTCGGCCATCGTCGACCCGAGCACCTCTTCCGGCCCCGTGGTCAGGCGGCGACCTCGCGCCTCCTCGGGAACCGTGGAAACCTCCGGTTCCGGCTCCGGTCGGCGGCGCGTCACCTCTTCCGGCACCGGCAGCACCATCTTCGGCGGCGCCGGCGACGGCGGCTGGATCCACTGCGGCCGCCGGGCCTCCGGCAGCGTTACGACCTCCTGCACGGGGCGGCCTCCGAGCGCCGTCTGGCCGCCCACACCGGGGCCCTCGGGGCCGCCGAGCCGCAGCGTCATCACATCGAGGGCATCGTCCGGGGGCAGCGAGAACCAGCCGTCCGGGGCGAGAAGCAGCGTCGCGATCGCCAGCAGGTGCACGCCGCTCGAAGCAAGCAGCGTCCGCCGCAGCCCGTCGTCCGCCCCCGCCCGCTCGACGAGGAGATCCGATGCTGCCTCTCTCACGACTACCGTCCGGACGGCTGTGCGAGGACGAGCCCGACTTCCTGCACGCCGCCCTCCTTCAACACGTCGAAGACCTGAACCAGCTCGCCGTACGTGATTTCGTCGTCGCCCCGCAGGAAGACCGACTTCTCCGTCCGGTCCGCCAGGTCCGTGAGCAACCGCGCGGCCAGCGCTTCGAGCCGCACGCGGTCGTCGCCCACCTGCACGACACCGTCGGTCCGATACGCCAGCGGTACCGTCACGAAGAGTTGCTCCGCCGCGAGAGGTTCGGCGCGCCGCGACTCCGGGAGATTCACCGACAGTCCCCGTTGCATCATCGGTGCCGTCACCATAAAGATGACCAGCATCACGAGCATGACGTCGACCAGCGGGACGACGTTGATCTCGGAGAGGGAGCTGTCGACCGCTCGCCGACCGCGGCGGCGCGTCCTGCTGCTCGAATGGCTGTCGCCCGTTCGGACGGTCGGCATCTGCGTGCTCGCGCCCCCTCAGGGCGAGAAATTCCGTTCGGCGATGTTGAGAAACTCGAGGGCGAAGTCGTCGATCGTCGACGCAACCACCTTCGTCCTCTGCGTCAGATGGTTGTAGAAGTAGACGGCCGGGATAGCCGCGAAAAGGCCCGCCGCGGTGGCGACGAGGGCGTCCGCGATGCCGGGCGCGACGACCGCCAGACTCGTCGAGCCGGTCTCTCCGATGCCCTGGAAAGCAATGATGATGCCCCAGACCGTCCCGAAGAGCCCGATGAACGGCGCGATGCTCGCCGTCGTCGCCAGCACCGGCACGTGTCGCTCCAGGCGCAGCATCTCGATGCTGGCGGCTCTGAGCAAGGCACGATCGAGAGCATCGAGACTCCGCAGGGCCGGCCGGGCTGACGGGTCCCGCTGCCCGCCGCTGCCGTCCTCACCGCGCGCGTGCCGGAGCTGGGCATTGAGCTCGACGTATCCCGCCTGGAACACCCCCGTGAGGGGGCTGGCGGCGAGGGACTTGCAGGCCGCCTGGACCTCGGAGAACCGCCCGCTCTTCCGAAAGACGTCGATGAAGGTCTCCGTCTGGCCCTCGATCTGCCGAAACTGCCACAGCTTGAAGACGCTGATCGCCCAGGAGACGATCGAGAGGAGCAGCAGCGAGAGCAGCACGCCCTGCGAGAGCAGCGACGACTCGGCGACGAGACCGAGGAGGCCCGTACCAAAGCCGTCCCCCGTGTCGCTCGCCGGGGACGCCTGCAGGATCGCAAAGGCAGGGTATCCGAAGATACGCACCTTCTGGATGTTCCTTGACGGTTTCCGTGGACACTGGCGCGCCGCTGGGAGAGGCGCAGGCGTTGGGAGCCTACCACGACAAGCGAGTTCTGTCAAACGCTGTGATACACTACGCATCCTGTCCTGCATGCTCGCTGAGGTGCGGCTTCGCATGTTCCGCGGTGAGCGATCCGGTCAATGATCCACGCCCTCCGAATCCGGAATCTGGCGATCGTGGAGGAGCTCGAGATCGAGTTCGCGCCCGGGTTCAACGTGCTGACCGGTGAGACAGGGGCCGGCAAGTCGATCATCGTCGGTGCGCTCGGCGTCCTCGTCGGCGGCCGTGCGTCGAGCGACCTGGTGAGGACGGGAACCGACAGGGCAGTGGTGGAGGCCACGGTGGATCTGCCGGCCAACGGTGCGTCGGTTATCCGAAGGGAGATCGCCGAGCGCGGCCGCGGACGCATCTTCGTCGACCGGGCAGCGGCCGCCGCGGCCGACCTGAAGGAGCTCGGCCGCCGGTTCGTCGACATTCACGGGCAGCATGCCCACCAGGCGTTGCTCGAACCCCGGAGCCACGCGGGATTCCTCGATGCCTTCGGCCGGCTCGACGCGCTGGCGACCGATGTGCGCGAGAGCTTCAGGACGTGGCGCACGGCCTGCGAGGAGCGGGGCGAGGCGGAACGCAGCGCGCGAGAGAAGCAGGACCGCGCCGACCTGACGCGCTTTCAGCACGAGGAGATCGACCGGGCCGCCCCGGAGCCGGGGGAGGACGAGCGGCTGTCGGCGGAGCGGAACCGGCTGGCGAACGCGGAGCGTCTGCGGCAGGTGTGCCACGAAGCCTACGCGACCCTCTACGAGCGCGACGACGCGGTGGTCGCGCTGCTCGGTCGTGTCTGGCAGGACGTCGCCGAGCTCGCGAGGCTCGACCCGGCTCGCTTCGAGCCCTACGCCGCCGCGCGCGAAGCGGTGGATCCCGTGCTCGACGACCTGGCGGCGCAACTGCGGTCCTACGGAAGCGCCGTCGAGATCGCACCGGATCGTCTGGCGGACGTCGAGACTCGTCTGGCGGAGCTGGAGCGCATCAAGAGGAAGTACGGACCGGACCTGGACGACGTCTTCGCGCGACGTGCGGCTCTGGCCGCGGAACTCGCGGCGACCGACGACGCGGATTCCCGGCGGGCCGTCCTCGACGAGCGGGTGCGGATCGCTCGCGACACCTATCGGGCCGCCGCGCGCAGCTTGTCGGCCGCCCGGGTGCGGCATGCAAGAACGCTGGGCACGCGGCTGGTGGCCGAGCTGGCCGAGCTGGCGATGCCCCACGGGCGGGTGGAGGTCCGCGTCGAGACCGACCTGCCGGAGAGCCGGTGGACGGAGCTGGGCACCGACGCGGTGGAGCTTTTCCTCTGCGCGAATCCCGGTGAAGCGCTCCGTCCCCTGGCGAACGTGGCGTCGGGTGGCGAGCTCGCACGGGTCATGCTGGCCCTGAAGACGCTGGCGTCGACCGATGCCCCGGGGAAGACTCTGCTCTTCGACGAGGTCGACGCCGGGATCGGCGGCGCCGCGGCCGGGCGTGTCGGCGCCCGCCTGCGCGACCTCGGCGCGACGTTCCAGGTTCTGTGCGTCACGCATGCACCGCAGATCGCCGCCGCGGCCAGCGCGCACCACCGCGTCTCGAAGACGGTTCGGCGCGGCCGGACGCGCACGGTCGTCGAGCGTCTGGACCGGGACGAACGGATCCGCGAGATCGCCCGACTGATGACCGGCAGCGCGAGTGGGGCAGCGACGGCCAGTGCCCGGGAGCTGCTCGACACCCATTCGGCCGGCGGCCGGGAGTCCGCACCATAGAGCGGCGCGGACTTCGGCAGGAACGGCTGCGGGAATCGACGCCGCAGGCGAACGGTCTCCGAGCCGGATCGAGGGAGTTGCGATGGTCAGGAAGTACAGCATCGAGACGTTCGGCTGTCAGATGAACGTCCACGACAGCGAGCGGCTCGGCGGCCTTCTCCAGCAGGCGGGCTACGAGCCGGCCACGGGCCCTGACGAGGCGGATCTCGTCGTCATCAACACCTGCAGCGTGCGCGAGCGGGCGGAGGAGAAGCTGTACTCACGCCTCGATCGGTATCGGGGCGCCGCGGCGCACGACCGCCCCGTGATCGCGGTGATCGGTTGCGTGGCGCAGCAGGAGGGAGAGCGCCTGCTCGAGCGCGCGCCGATCGACGCGGTCGTCGGCACGCAGGCGCTCGGGGAGCTCCCGGCGCTCGTGGCCCGTGCGGTGGAGACCCGGCGGGCACAGGTCGACATCACGCCCTACGACGACGTCTCGTTTCCCCTCGGGATCGCAGCCCGCGGCGATCCGGTCAAGGCCTTCGTCACCGTCGTCGAGGGCTGCAACGACTTCTGCGCGTTCTGCGTCGTCCCCTACACCCGCGGGCACGAACGGATGCGGGCGGCGGGGGAGATCCTCGACGAGGTACGCCAGGCGGTCGACGCCGGCCACAAGGAGATTCATCTCCTCGGACAGATTGTCAATCACTACCAGGCGCCGGACATCGCCGGCTGCGATTTCGCCGGCCTCCTGCGGCGCGTCGACGCCGTGCCGGGGGTGCGGCGCATCCGATTCGCCAGCCCCCATCCGAGGCACGTCACGTCGGCGCTGATTGCCGCGGTTCGGGATCTGCCGTCGGTCTGCAAGCATCTGCACCTGCCCGTGCAGTCGGGGTCGACGCGCATTCTGACCGCCATGCGCCGGCGGCACACGCGTGAGGACTACCTCCGGCTCGTCGACGAAGTGCGGCGGAGCATCCCGGAGATGACGCTATCGACCGATATGATCGTTGGGTTCCCGGGCGAAACGGAGACGGACTTCGCCGATACGCTGTCGCTCACGCGAACGGTAGGGTTTCACGGGATGTTCTCGTTCAAGTACTCCGAGCGTCCGAACACGCTGGCTGCGCGCCGGATGGCGGACGACGTCGCCGAGGCCGACAAGCGCCGCCGCCTGACGGAGCTCCAGGCGCTGCAAAAGGACATCCAGACGAATCTTCTGGGCACGCTGCGCGGCCGGACGGTAGAGGTCCTGGTCGATTCCCGGAGCCGGAGAAGGAGCTACGAGTACTCCGGCCGCACGACGGGCAACACCGTGGTCAACTTCCCCGGCCAGCCGGACTGGATTGGACGGTTCATCGACGTCACGATTGAGCGCACGGGACCCAACAGCGTCTGGGGGAGCGCCGCGACGGCGAAGAGGCAGGTGGCGCATGCAGATTGAGATGACGATCAAGGGCCTGATGGTCGATCCGATCACGAACATGCCGATCGTCATCCTCCGCGATGCCGCGGGCGAGCGGGTCCTGCCGATCTGGGTCGGAATCTTCGAAGCGAACGCAATCGCCCTGCAGATCGAGAACATCGCGACGCCGCGGCCGATGACTCACGACCTGCTGCGGAACGTGATCCAGGACCTCAAGGCCGCGGTGGAGAAGATCGTCGTCTGCGACCTCAAGGAGAACACGTTCTACGCCCTGATCCATCTGCGGATCGACGGCGACCTGGTCGCCATCGACGCACGCCCGAGCGACGCGATCGCGCTGGCCATACGTGTTCGCGCGCCGATATTCGTCGAGGACACGGTGATCGACAACGCGCGAAGCATCGACATCGCGCCGGACACCGGCGATTCGGAGCGCCTGACGAAGTGGCTCGACAGTCTCGACCCCGACGATCTCGGCAAGTACAAGATGTAGACCCGCGCGACCCACATGTCGGCCGGCCGACACTCGGCAGATCCCATTCATTCACATCGGTTTGCACCCCGGGGTCGCGGTCGTTGGCAGGGGCCGTGCGCTGCTGGGCCCGCCGGGGGCTGACCCAATTACTCCACATGGGTTTGCCCCCGGGTGCCGCGGTCGTTGGCAGGTGCCGTGCGATGCTGGTCCGCCAGGGTATTGACACGCCCTCCGAGCCGTTGCCACAATATGGGTCGAGGCAGGTGACCGACGCAACCAGCCCGGTCGAGAGGCCCGCTTGGACATTCCGCGGACGTCCGCCCACACCACCCGGCCGCCGGACGCGACCCGCGCCGACGCCCTGACCGCCTCGCCCGGCGAGCCGATCGGCCGACAGGTGCCGATCGAGCAGCTCGATCCCAACCCGAACCAGCCACGGCAGCGGATGGGTGATCTCTCCGAGCTGATGGCGTCCATCTCGACGCGAGGGATCATCGAGCCGCTCATCGTCCGCCAGCGCGGGGACCGCTTTCAGATCATCGCGGGGGAGCGCCGCTACCAGGCTGCGGTGCAGGTCGGCGTTGCCGAGGTCCCGGTGGTAATCCGGGACGGCGACGACGGTGAGGTGATCGAGATCGCCCTCATCGAGAACCTCCAGCGCAAGGACCTCACGCCGTTCGAGGAGAGCGAGGCCCTGCATGCGCTGGCGGCGCGCTTCCAGTACACGCACGAGGAGCTCGCGCGCCGCCTCGGGAAGTCGCGCACGACCGTTACCGAGGCGATCAGCCTGCACGCCGTCCCGGACCGGGTGAAGCAGCTCTGCCGTCTGGCGGAAATCACGTCCAAGTCCGTGCTGCTGGAGATCGCTCGGCAGGGAGACGAGAATCGGATGATCGCGCTCGTCGAGCGGATCACTCGCGGGGGCGATGTGACGCGGGCCGCGGTTCGCCGGACCGCGGCCCGGCGGCAGGCGAAGGCGGGGCCACGGCGCGGCGCGTTCATCTATCGGTACGCCGCACCGAACAAGAGCTTCAGCCTGCGCCTGACGTTCCGCAAATCGGATGTTCCGCGCGACCAGCTGATCGAGACGCTCGAGGGCATTCTGGAGCGTCTCCGCACCAGCGATCGAGACGGCCCCGAAGCACCGTCGGCGCCGGACTCCGTCGAGCGTCTCCGCACCAGCGATCGAGACGGCCCCGAAGCACCGTCGGCGCCGGGCTCCGACCCGCACGGAGATCACGAGCCGCCGGAACCGCGCTCCTGACGGCGGTCACGCCGACCCATCCGACGCCGCGGGCCCGTCGAGCGAGGTTGCGCGTACAGACCCCGTCTCCAAGGCTGTCCGTTTGCTGCTCCACGGGTCGAAGTTAACATAACACCCCTTATCAGACCCGCCAGATCCGCCGCAACGGGGCGCGGAAACGCACCGGGAACGGATCCCGCGCGCGCTTCCGCCGGACGTGGCGAACGAGGTGCCGCCGCGCTACACTGAGGCTGTTGCCGCTCCGCGGGCGCACCGGCGCCGAACACCCGCCGCCCTCGACCGGGGCGACCGGCCGGATTGCCGACACCCCGAAGCGCAGGTGCCCATGTTGAGAATCACGGACCGCTACATCCTGCGCGAGATCGTCCCGCCGTTCCTTCTCGGTCTCCTCGTCCTGACGTTCGTGATGATGCTGCCGCCGCTCATGAACGAGGCCGAGGAGCTGATCGCAAAGGGGGTCGACGGGGTCACGATCGCCAGCATGATGCTCACGCTCGTTCCGCAAGCACTGGGGCTGGCTCTTCCCATGGCCCTCCTCATGGGCATCCTGATGGGGCTCGGCCGCATGTCGACGGACCGGGAGACCGTGGCTCTGCAGGCCTGCGGCGTGAGCATCTACCGGATGCTCGGACCGGTGGCGCTCCTGGCGTTGCTGGCGACGGGAGCGACGTTCTACGTCATCGAGATCGTGGTGCCGGATGCGAACCAGCGGTTCCGGGAACAGCTGCTGCGGGTGCTGACGAGCCGCGCCGAAGGGGAGGTCAAGCCGCGCGTCTTCTACGACGGCTTCGACAGTCTGACACTCTACGTCAGAGAGATCTCCCCCGCCGGCTGGTCGGACGTCTTTCTCGCAGATTCCCGGGATCCCGGCCGGCTGGACGTCTCGGTGGCCGAGTACGGCCGCGTCGAGGTCGATCGAGGCCGGCAGAGGGTGGACGTCGTCCTCCACAACGGGACGCGCCATCGATCCGACGCCAACAACCCCGCGGCCTACGAGCTGCACGAGTTCAGCGACATCCGCATCAGCATCGGCACGGAGTCCGTGTTCCCGCAGAGCACGCCCCAGCCGGGCCTGAACGAGCTGAGGCTGCCGGAGCTGCGCGGCGAGGTGGAACGCATGCGGGCGGCCGGCGAGTCGCCGCACCGGCCGATCATGGAGATGCACGAGCGCTTCTCGGTGCCGATCGCCTGCCTCGTTTTCGCACTGGTCGGCGTCGGCCTCGGGATCACCACCCGCAAGGACGCCAAGTCGTCGAGCTTCGCGCTCGGCATCGGCGTGATCTTCATCTACTACGTCAGCATGTACCTGCCGGAGGCGATGGCGAAGGGCGCCCTCGTCTCCCCGCATCTGGCGAAGTGGCTGCCCAACCTCGTGCTCGGCCTCGCGGGGTTCGTCCTCGTCGTCTGGCGCTCGCATCTGGCGGAGCGGCCACTCGTCGGCCCGCTCTTCCAACGCCGGAGGCGACCGGGCGCGGGAGGGCCGGCCGCGGGCTCCGCCCGCGGGGCGGGGCCCCGCGCGGCGCGGGGGGGGCGGGGGTCGGGGGGGGGGCGCCCGGCCGCGGGCTCCGCGGGCGGGTCGGAGCCCGCGTCGGCGCGTGGGGTCCGGTTCTCGGCGGGCGGCGTCCGGGGGCTCTCGCTGCTCGACTGGTACGTCGTGCGGATGTACCTGCGGTGGGTCTCGATGGCGGTGGTGGGCCTGCTCGGGATCTTCTACATCTCGACGTTCATCGACCTCGCCGACAAGCTGTTCAAGGGTCAGACCAGCATGTCTCAGCTACTGGAGTACTTCTGGTTCGCGACCCCGCAGTTCTTCTACTTCGTCCTGCCCATCTCGGCGCTCCTGGCAACGCTCGTCACGATCGGCGCGCTCACCCGGTCGAGCGAGCTCACGGTGATGAAGGCGTGCGGGATCAGCCTCGCGCGGGCGGCGCTCCCGATGTTCGCCCTGAGCCTGGTCTGGAGCGCCTGCCTCTTCGCGCTCGAGGAGGGCGCGCTCGGCCAGGCGAATCGCCGCGCCGAGGCGCTCCGGCACGAGATCCGCAGCGGATCGCCGCCCCCTTCGGGCCTGCTCAACCGGCGCTGGATCGCCGGGGCCGGCAACACCCTGTACCACACCCGGTACGTCGACCACGACCGGGACGCCATCGACGGCCTGTCGGTGTACGAGCTCGAGGACGGCCCGTGGCGCATCCACCGGCGCACGTACGCCGCGCGAGCGACGTTCACCGACGAGTGGGAAGGCAATGGCGTCTGGACGCGCCGCTTCCCGGGTGCCGGCGGAGAGGGCGGGGCTCCCACCTTCACGTCCGCCGACGTGCGGGCGCTGCCGTTCGTCGATCCACTGGAGACGTTCCGGACGGAGCAACCCGATCCCGACGTGATGGGCTTCCGGGAGCTCGACCGCTACATCGAGACGTTGCGCGCCCGCGGATTGGACGTGGTCAGTCTCGTGGTGGCGCTGCACCGCAAGGCGTCGTTCCCGTTCGTCTGCTTCGTGCTGACGCTGATCGCCGTGCCGTTCGCGGTGACCACCGGCTCCCGAGGCGCGCTGTACGGTGTCGGGGCCGGCATCGTGCTGGCGTTCTCCTACTGGGTGATCCTCAGCATCTTCGGTGCCATCGGCAGCGCCGGCCTCCTGACGCCGGCCCTCGCCGCCTGGTCACCCAACGTGCTGTTCGGCGGAACCGCGGCCTACCTCCTCTTGACCGCGCGCACCTGACGCCGCCGAGGCCGCCGCGACGATTCCCTGACCAGGCGGGGCGCGCCCAGCGTGAGCACGCCCGCAGTGCCAGCCGCCGTGTTGGCAGAGTCGACGACCACGAGCAGGCTGTCGACGCTCGCCGTGGGCCGGCGCGGAGCAGGCTCCACCGGAACCAGATCGCCGAGGTCCACGCGCACCGGCGCGGGCGTGACCCCCGCGTGAAACGACCGTCTCCATCGCCAGCGGCGGCCCACCTCGCCGGCGCTCCGCAACTGCACCGAGGCACGGAGGGGTCGGCTCGCCACCGCCTCGAACAGGAGACTGACGCCCGGCGGCAGCGGGCCGGCCTCGAGGCCGTACGCCGCCGACGCGAAGCGGTCCGGGCCCGCCCCGAGGCGAAAGCGGAGGCGAACGTCGTCGCCGACCTGCTCGGCGCTCGCTTCGGAGTCGTCGCTCGACTCGGCTCGCCAGCCTCCCGGCACCGTCAGGGCGTCGATCTCGACCGCGGCGGGCCGCGACTCCGCTACCGGGTCCTGCCCCGCTCCCACGTAGATGGGATTGCTGACAATCCACGGCACGGGCGGGGTGCCGGGTGCGCCGTCCAGACCGACCTCGGCACGGTACGCCGCCGGCGCCGCGCCGCCGGGAACCTCGAACCGCAGCGCCGACGCCCGGCTGCGGGCCACGGCGCGCCCCTGGCGGAACAGCACGATCTCCCGGCCGGGAGCCCCCCCCACGCTCACCTCCAGCGCGACCGGCTCCGTCCCGCCGACCCGCTCCCCCATCTCGATGACCACCCCCCCGCTCCGCGCGCGATAGCGGAAATGCGCGAGCTCTCCCAACGCATCGATGACCGTGTACAAGCGACCGGCGCGAACGGCGTCCAGCAGGGCTTCCGCATCGGCCCGCGGATCGCCGCTCCACGCGCGCGGCAGCTCGACGTGCACGCTGAACGCGCGGAAGAGGGTCTCGTAGGTCGGAAACGGAATGCCGAAGCTACCGATCGGTACGCGTGCGTGCGCGTCCGTTCCCGCCAGGCCGACGACCCGTCGGCGCGCGGTCTGCAGATCCCAATGCGACAACGCCGCCGCGGGCCGATCGAAAACCGCCGCCAGGCTCTCGGGCGGCCGGAACCCGTAGCCGAGAACGGCGGCGGCCAGCGACGTCAGGCTCTCGTCGCGCCACTGGCTGTCGGCGTTCAGCCACTCGACGCCGTCCACCGGCAGCGACCAGTCCCGCCAGGCGAGCTCCGGCTTCGGCGACGCCGGATGGGCGACGATCCCGAGTCCGCCGAGGCGGGCGACGTCCTCGACGACGCCGGCCGCGTCCCCGCCGAGCGGATAGGGTGCCTGCGGCAGGCCGAGGGCCAGGTAGTGCCCTCCGTCCGTGCTGATCTCGACCCCGTCCAGGCACAGCACGCCGGACCGGTAGGCGGGGACCGCCGGCGCACGCGTTCCGTCGCCGTGGTCGGTCAGCACCAGGAAGTCGAGGCCGGCGCGGCTTGCCGCGGCGGCGATCTCGGCGACCGTACCGCTGCCGTCCGACCGGACGCTGTGGATGTGAAACGAGCCCCGCACCACGGCGGGCGCGCTGCCGGGCAACCCTTCGTTGACGACGGGGCCGGCCGGCGCCGCAGCGGGCGGGATGACGCGCCAGAGGGCGGCTCCGACCAGCAGCGCCGCGGCCAGCGCAAGGCGGAGGACCCACCGCGCCGCGCGAGGCGTCAAGCGACCGGCGGCTGGAATCAGAGGCCGGCGGCGGAGCGGAGACCGGCCGCCTTGTCGGTCCGTTCCCACGTGAACTCCGGCTCGCTCCGGCCGAAATGCCCGAACGCGGCGGTCTTCCGGTAGATCGGACGTCGCAGATCGAGCGCCTCGATGATCCCCTTCGGGGTCATCGGGAAGTGCTCCCGCACCAGCCCCCCGATCATCGATTCGTCGATCCGTCCCGTTCCGAACGTCTCGATGAGGACCGAAACCGGATCCGCCACCCCGATGGCGTACGCGAGCTGGACCTGCACGCGCTCCGCGAGGCCCGCCGCGACGCAGTTCTTCGCGATGTACCGCGCCATGTACGACGCCGACCGGTCGACCTTGGTCGGGTCCTTGCCGGAGAACGCGCCCCCTCCATGGGGGGCCATGCCGCCGTAGGTGTCGACGATGATCTTGCGCCCGGTCACGCCCGAGTCGCCGTGCGGACCGCCGGTCACGAAGCGCCCCGTCGGGTTGACGAAGATCCGCGTGCGATCGTCCATCAGCGCGGCGGGCACGACCGGGTCGATCACCTGGGCACGCACGTCGTCGCGAATCTGCTCGATGGACACGTCCTCGCTGTGCTGACTCGACACCACCACCGCGTCTATGCGCAGCGGGCGATCGCCCTCGTATTCGACCGTGACCTGGGATTTCCCGTCGGGTCGCAGGTAGTCCAGCGTCCCGGCGCGGCGGGTCTCCGACAGGGCTCGGACCAGCCGGTGCGAGAGCATGATCGGCAGCGGCATCAGCTCGTCGGTCTCGGAGCAGGCGTAGCCGAACATCAGGCCCTGGTCACCCGCCCCACCGGGATCGACGCCGAGCGCGATGTCCGGAGACTGCCCGTGCAAGGCCGAGATCACGGCGCAGGTATCCGCGTCGAAACCGTACTTCGCCCGCGTATACCCCACCTCGCGAACCGCGGCGCGGGCGACGTCGCTGAAGTTGGCGCGGCAGGTGGTGGTGATCTCGCCGGCGAGCGCGATGAGTCCCGTCGTCAGCAGCGTCTCGCACGCGACCCGGCCCCCGGAGTCCTGCTCGAGAACGGCATCGAGAATCGCGTCCGAGACCTGGTCCGCGATCTTGTCCGGATGTCCCTCGGTGACCGATTCGGAGGTGAAGACGTATCGCCCTGTCCGGCGCATGTGGCTCCTTCCTGCAGACGGCTTCGTGCGTGGTCCAACCGCGCAGCCTAGCACAAACGGCGCCGCCGACGGGCGCCGACGGGCGTCGACGGGTTGCTCCACCGCGGCCGGGCCCGGCGGACCCTTCGGACCCGGGCGACGGCCCTCGGCCGCTTCCCGGTCGTCAGGCCCGCGGGTGGCAGGCCTCGTAGACTGCCTTGAGCCGCGCTTCGAGCACGTGCGTATAGATCTGGGTGGTCGACAGGTCCGCGTGCCCCAGGAGAGTCTGGATCGAGCGGAGGTCGGCCCCGCGCTCGAGCAGATGCGTGGCGAACGAGTGCCGCAGGACGTGCGGGCTGATCTCGCGCGGGAGCCCGGCCCGCAGGGCGTGCTTCTTCAGCATCTTCCAGCAGCCGACGCGGCTCAGCCGGCCCCCGCCGCGCGCATTGACGAAGAGCCACGTCGAAGAACGGCCGGAGAGCAGCCGCGGGCGGGCGGTCGCGGCGTACTCCCGCACCCAGCGCACGGCGACCTCCCCGACGGGCACCAGCCGTTCCTTCGAGCCCTTGCCCACGCAGGTCAGGCAGCCGGCCGCCAGACGCAGGTCTCCCAATCGCAGCGCCACGAGCTCCGACACGCGCAACCCCGCGGCGTACAGCACTTCGAGCAGCGCGCGGTCGCGCAGGCCCACCGGCGTATCGCTGTCCGGCTGCTCGAGGAGCCGATCAACCTCCTCCGCCGACAGGCAGCGCGGCAGGTCCGGCCAGGAGCGCGGGGCCCGCAGCTCGTCGGCGGGGTTGGCGCTCAACCGCCCGTCGGTCACCAGGAACCGGTACAGCCCGCGGATGCACGCCACGCTTCGCGCAACGGAGCGCGGAGAACGGCCGGACGCCATCCCGCGGCGCACGAACCCCTCGAGGTCGCGCCGGGCGAGCTCGTCGAGGCTCTTGCCGGAGCCGTCGGCGAAGCGGACCAGGTCCGCAACGTCGCGCGCGTAGCTCTCCACCGTATGGTCGGCCAACCGGCGGACCACGCGCAGATCCTCGATGTAGCTGTCCGCCAGGGCGGAGTTGCGATCGGCGGTGCTCACACCCGACTTATCGGCAGTTCGCTCCCGTCCCTGCGCGGGCTTCGCCCGTAGCCGCTAATCGCTACGGTACAACGAGTTGCGGGCACGGCCGGAGATTGCGCCGCTGCTCGGGCCGGTTGTATACTGCGGGTTGCGCCGCCGGTCGCCCCGAGTCCGGCGGCGCCGCCGAACCGAACCATTCCAGAGGGACGACGTGATGGCTCTACGATCTCACTGGCCGATTGCGACCAGCAGCGCGCTCGTCGCGCTGGCGCTGTTGACGACCCTCCCTACGTCAGCGGCGGGGTCGTCCGCGGCGACCGCGGCGCAGGACGACGGACTCGCTGCGCAGTTCACCGAGTACGTCGGCGCGCAGCAGGCCCTCGCCGCCGACGACGAGAACGCCGCACGCGCGGCGCTGGAGCGGCTGCTCGCCGTCGCGGACGACGTGACGCGGCCCCTCGTGCAGGCCGTCGCACGCTCAGGCGACATCGAGACGATGCGGGAGCGCTTCAAGCCGCTATCGGAGTTTCTGGCCGCGCTGGATCTGCCTCAGGGCTACGCCCGAGCCTACTGCCCCATGTATGACGGGGGATCGAACTGGGTGCAGCTCGACGGACCGGTTCGCAACCCGTACTACGGCTCGCAGATGCTCACCTGCGGCGTGGTCGACGCAGCGCCGGGAGCCCACATGGACCACTCCCCCCGCCACGGCGGCACGGTGTTCATGGCTCCGGACGGTTTCCACCATATCGAGGGCGCCTACCCCGAGCCGGGGGTGTTCCGCATCTACGCGACGGACAACTTCCGGGAGCCGGTGGACGTGACCCTGTGGATGGGCCGCGCCGTCCTCGAGGAGGAGTACGACGAAGCGACGGACGAATTCCGGGAGGTCACGGCGTTCGCGATGCTGCCCGCCCCGGGCGGGGCCTACCTCGAGGCCGAGGTCGGAGACCTCTCGACGCCGGCAGAGATCACGGCCAAGCTGCAACTGGACCAGGACTTCCCCGAGGACCGCTTCGACTTCATCTTCGCCGGCTTCTCGGGCGACCCGCCGCGCGAGACGCTGACGCTCGACCGACCCAACGTCCCGGCCGCTCTCCCGCTGGCCGAGCGCATCCGCCCGCGGATCCCGGAGCGGACGAGCGACATCGTCACCGGCATCCAGGCGCGCGACCAGGAGATCATCGATCTCGTGACGCGCGGAGCGTTCACGGAGATCTTCATTCCGGCGCTGCAGGCGAAGGAACTCGCCCTCGCCCTGCACGACCGTGCCGAGGCACTGCCGGCGCGCGCCCGGAACGACGTGCGGATCGCGGTCCGCAGCCTCGTGCGCGCGGCGTGGCTGCTCGACTGGTACGGCGATCTCGGAAACAAGCAGCAGGTCGACGGCGCGTACGACGTCTTCGGCTCCGCGGTGGCCGATATTTCGCGCATCTACGCGGGAGCGGGCGCCCCCTAGGAGTCTGCGCCGTAGAACGGTGCAGACTCCTGGCAGGGTTGGTTGGGCACCAGGCGGAGCCGTCAGGCGACGAATGGTGGGCTAGGGCGGAAGAGAGGCACAGCGATGCGGCGATTCAAATGGGGCGTTGTCGTCCTCGCGGTCGGATTCGTGGCCACGTCGGGTCCGGTTACCGACAGCCACACGCCGATCGCTTCGCGGTGGAACTACAAGGAACACCTGTTCCCGGTCTTCCGCGACAACTGCGGCGCCTGCCACCGGACGGACGGCATCGCGCCGATGTCGCTCATGACCTACCGCGAGGCGTTCCCGTGGTCGCAGTCGATCCGGGAGGAGGTGCTGGGTCTGCGGATGCCGCCCTGGAAGGCCGAGGACGGCTTCGGCGACTTCCGGAACGGACACTCCCTGCCCGCGCACGAGATGGACATGATTCTCGAGTGGTCGAGCGGCGGCTACCCGCAGGGCCCGCGGACCCTGGAGCTTCCCGCCGTCGCGGGTCCGGACGGCTGGGAACTCGGACCACCCGCGCTCGCGCTGCAGATGGCCGATCCGTTCGTCCTCGACGCCGGCACGAGCGAGACCGTGCGCTACTTCGTGCTGCCGACCGACAACTCGGATGCCCTCCGCATCGCCGGCGTCGACATCCTGCCGGAGGCAGGCGCCGTGGTGCGCGGGGCGATGGTCTACTTCGACGCCGAGGGTACCGCCAGACAGCTCGACGAGGCCGATGACGGACCCGGCTTTGCGACCCCGGACGCCAGTGTGTTCCCGGTCGGGCCTCCCGTCGCCGTGTGGTCCCCGGGCCAGCGGCCGATCGTCCAGGAAGACGTTGCACGCACCCTGCCGGCGGGTGCGGATGTCGTGCTGCGCGTCCATTACAAGAAGACGTGGATCACGGAGGGCCAGGACTTCCGTGACCGTACGGCGGTCGGTCTCTACGCGGCCGAGGGCGACGTCGCCGGCATCGAGTCGCTCGTTGCAGCCTCACCGGCGGCCCTCGAGGGGCAGGAGGTTTCCTTCACCCACACCCTCGACGAGGACGCTCGACTGCTGGCGCTGTTCCCGGAGATCGATGTCGAGGCCACGGACGTGCGGGTGGTTGCGACGACGCCCGACGGCACGGAGATCCCCATGCTCTTCCTGCGGGAGCCGAACGCCGCGTGGCCGACCCGCTACTGGTTCGACACGGCGATCGACGTGCCGCAGGGCACCGAGTTGACCGTGGCGGCGCTGCTGCCCCCGCCCGCGCAGCACGCGCCGCCGGTGCCGCTGCGCGGCACCCACCCCCCCCCGCCGATACGGCTGCTGGTCGACTACGCGCCCGCGGCGGGGCCGGCGAACGACGACTGACGCGCGGAGCCCCCCCGGGCGTCACGAGGAATCGGC
>MKWU01001731.1_pt1 | contig 36147 bp, 32 predicted proteins | sample 809101 | NCBI WGS metagenome assembly MKWU01 (sample SAMN05860141, study PRJNA318959) | sponge metagenome | host: Aplysina aerophoba | place: Slovenia: Piran, Adriatic Sea, Gulf of Piran | collected 2013-05-07
GCTCGCGCTCTACGTCATCGTCGCCTACGGGCTGATGAACGCCTCGTTCAAGCTGATCGACCTGCTGCCCGGCGCCGTCCTCGACTGGATCGGCGGGGGGGGGGGGGGGGCGGGCGGGGGGGGGGGCGCGGGGGGGGGGGGGGCGGCGCGGGCGAGGGCGGCGGCGAACGGGCCGGCGGGACGGCGATCGCCGGCATCTCGCGCGTGGGGTCCATGCGCATCGGCGCCCGCTTCCGGCGCGGCGGAGCCGCGAGCTGAGGGCGCCCGGGACGGCATCCATGAACAGGGGAGATCCCGCCATGAAACCTCTCGAGCTCTTCCTTGGCATCCTCCTGCTGGCGGCCGGCTGCGGCTGGGCGGCCTGGCTCACCGCAGGCGTCCGCGAGGACGGCATCGCCGCCGCCGGTCTCGGCCTCTTCGTCGCGGCGTCGTTTGCCGCCTACATGGCGACGGACCGCAAGGACGCCGGCCTCTGGCTCCGCTTCGGCCTCTACGGCGGGGCGCTCGCCGCGGCGCTGGCTTCGCTCTGGACCGGCGCCGTGCGGCCCCTGCAGCACGCCCCCTCGCTCGGCGCCGCCATGGCGTGGCTGCAGGGCCTCGACGGGCTCGCGCTGGTCATGGTGGTCGTGCCGCCGCCCGCGCTCGCATTGCTCCTGGTGCTCTGGTTCGAGGCGGCGCTCTACGCCGTCAAGCATCTCGGCGGCGGCGAGCGACGGCGGCGCGCGGAGTCCGACCTCCACGGCCATGCGCGGCTGCTGGACCGCCGCTTCATGCGGCGGCTGGCGAGGCGCCGGGGCATCCTGCTCGGCCAGTGGGGCGGGCGCAGGAACGCGCCGCTGATCGGCTGGGCGCTGGAAGGCTCGGCCATAACGGTGGCGCCGCCGCGCGCGGGCAAGGGCGCGACCATCGCGCTCAACCTGCTCTCGCCCGATTACCGCGGCTTCGACGGGTCCACCGTCGTCATCGATCCGCGCGGCGAGCTCTGGTGCATCGCGGCGCGGCGGCGCCGAGAGCTGGGCCGGAGGGTGCTTCTCCTCGATCCCTTCGGGGTGGCGGCGAAGCACAAGGAAGACTTCGAGGCGTGCCACCTGCCGGACGTCCGCAGCGCCACGTACAACCCGCTGGAGTTCATACGGGAGGATGACGGACTCGCGGTGCGCGACATCAACGTGTTGCTCGACGCCCTGCTCACCCCGCCGCGCCAGGACGCGCACCAGAACAGCCGGCACTTCTACGAATCGGCCCGCGCCATCGTCGCGGGTTACATGGCCTGGGTCCGGTTCAGGAAGCCGGAGAAGGTGCGCAACCTCGCCGCGCTGCACCGCATGCTGTCGATGTCGGCGGAGCAATTGGAGAGTTTCGCCGAGCGGGTGCAGCTTATGCCGCGCTTCGCCGGCGGGCTCACCCATATCGCCGTCGAACGGCAGGTCCAGGTGGGAAGGGAAGAAGGCGGCTCCACCTTCACCACGGTCGCCAACCAACTGGCCTTCCTCACCTACCCCGAGCTCGCGGCTCACACGAAGACGTCGAGCTTCGATCCCTTGGTGCTCGCCGACGGCAACACAGACCTGTTCGTGGTCGCACCGGAAGAGACCGTCGAGCACGTGAAGGGCTGGCTCCGCCTCTGGGTCGCCATCCCCAACGCGGTCGCGGGCAGGAAGCCGCTCAGGAAGGACCTGCTGATCGTCATCGACGAGATGCCCCGCATCGGCTTCCTCAAGCCGGTGATGGACGGCTACACCATGGCCGCCGGCAAGGGCGTCCACTTCTGGTGCTTCGCCCAGTCCATCTCGGCGCTCGATTCCAGCTGGGGCAAGGACCACCGCAGGACGCTGCTCCATCTCGCGGAGGTGGTGCAGGTCCTTGGCTTCCCGCGCACCGATGCCGAAGGCGCGGAGGAGCTGTCGAAGGCGATCGGCACGGCCACGTTCGAGGGCCGGACCGAAAGCCGCTCGGGGACCGTCGCCGAGAGCCGCATCGTCACCGCCAACACGCAGTGGCAGGCGGGCGAGTCGACCTCGCTGGTGCGGGAGCGCTTGGTCACGGCCGACGAGCTGATGACGCTCGGGCCGGACCGGCAATACGTGATCGCGGCCGCGAAGGACATGCCGCGGGATGCCCTTCATCTTCACCACGCCCGCTACTGGGAGCGGCGGGACTCGGGCTGGCTCGCCGATCCCAACCCCTTCGTGCTGCGCAAGGAACGCGCGGCGGGTGACCGGGATGGGAAGAGCCGCGCGCGCCGGCTCTTGTCCGTCTTGCAGGAAGGAACGCGATGATGCCGAACCGACCCTCGATGGGCGACGCCGACGTGGAAGCCAACGGCGACTGGGAGGCCGCCCTCGGCGGCGACGTGCCCTTGGGCGAACCGCCCGGGGAATTGAGGGAGGACCGGGCGCCCGACGGGACGGAGCGTGCCGGCAAGGGACGAGAGTCCGGGGAGGCGGCGACGGCGACTTCGAAGGGGGGCGCCGGAAACGCTGCGGAGAGGGTCGGGGAGGATGCCGGGGAGGAAGATAGCGCGCGGGTGCTTGGCGAGATCCTGCACCTCGTGCGCTTCGTCGCGGGGATCGCTCAGGAAGGCATGGCCCGCGAAGGCAGTGCGGCTGGGGAAAGCGTTGCCGCGCCAAGCGCTCCGGAGGAGACATCTGGAGGCGATGACGGAGCGGGAGCGGGTCCCCGAGAGGCGGCCGGCGAGGCCGCGGAGATCGTCGAAGAGCGGCGGGGGGCGAGGGGGGGGTTTGGGAGGGGGGGCGGGGGCGGGCGACGCCTACGGCGGGGCGTGCCCGGCCGCGGGCGCGGGGCCGCCCGCGCCAGGGCCGCCGGCTTCCCGGCCGCACTGCTGCTCGGCGTGCTGGTCGAGCAGCAGTTCCAGGTGATCCCCCTGCACGACCCGACCGGCGGCTGGCGCGGGCACATCTGGGACAACTACGGGCGGACGATCGTCGACTGCGTGACGGACGCGATGCGGACGAATGCAGAGGTGAATTGTCAGCTCGTGGTGCGGCGCCCGTGAGAGGGGCGATCGCGAATGGAAATAGGTGTCGCGAGTAAATCGAATGGCCGGGAGACCTGTATCCTGGTGCAGGGCAATCCGACGAGGGAGGGCAGGAATGATTGAAGGCAGGGGCCGCGAACTGCTGCGGCGCGAGGAAGTGGAGGAGCGGCTGGGCGTCTCGCGCAGCTGGATCTATGCGGAAATGAGGGCCGGCCGCTTCCCGGAACCGGTGAAGATCAGCAAGCGCGCGGTGAGATGGAGGGTGGCCGATCTCGACGATTGGATGTCGGGCAGGCCCGTGGCGCACGGCGACCTCGGGGCGGGGTGACGTGCCGGGAGGTCCGGCTCGACGGATATACGGGCCGGTCGAGGATCGTGTCCGCAAGGACACGGCCGGTCCATGAGGCCGATCGCCTGGGCGAGCTGTGGGAGTTCCGTTCGAACCGGCGCCTCGACATTGATCGAATTTCCGAATCGGCGGGTTTCCCACGGACTCGATCATGGACATCTGGGGATGCCGATATAGGACTCCCCGTACTGCGGTAAAGCGTTCGCGCGTGCCTGTTCTTCCGAGAAGGACGCAAGGCCGATACCGATCGGCGGTCTCATGACGAGGCGCTCCGGCGTCACCCGAAGCGGAAGCCCGTCGATTCGGTCAACAGCAGGGCATTTCATGACCAGGTCGAGTCTTTCCCGGGTCGATGTCGCACGTTCCTGCGTCAAGGCCCACGCCCGCCCGCCACGCCTTGCGCAGCGTGTCGGCGGCGCCCACCATGCCGGGCAGCCCCTTGATCCCGTCGAGCTCGCCCAGCGCCGTCTCCGGCAGCACCGCCGTGATGGCCTCCCGCAGAGCGTCGTCATCCACCGGCTGCACCAGCCCGCCCGCAAGCCGCGTCGCCATCTGCTCGAAGGTCATGATCTGCAGTCCGTGCCGCCGCCCCCGCGCCGCCTCCAGCCGCAGCTCCCGCATCTTGAGCAGGCTGTGGCAGATCACGGTGTGGCGTCCTACTTGAACCATTCTCGCATCATGCGTGCTGTTCCGAGACGACAATCAACTGACAGCTAAGCCGAAGGCGCGTGGCAACACTAGTGGTTCGCTGACCGCCATCTTATACGAAATTTAAGCTTATTCCTTAATCCCAAGGCGCTCTCTCTCAGTAGTCTGTCAAACTTTCTTATTCCCTTCAGTGTAAAGGAGATTTCTTGGAGCAAACCAAGCGACAGAACATCTAAGGCAGCGGACTCCAACCAATCGACATCTGTCCCAAATCCACACACAGCAAGCGCTCCGGTCTTATTCAAGAAAGCGTTAATCTGATTTCCGTGAACACTCAAAGTTGAACACGAACCAAAGTGTATGATTCGGTATTCGCACTTGCCTTCCAGCATAGTCGCAATCTCTTTTAAAGTAACAGCTTTCTTATCTTTAGTAAGTTCTATAACTCCGCTGCCCCCATGGAATCCCAAATAGAGAATTGGGTAGTTATTGAATTCTGGTTTAGCCCACTGCTTCAGTCGGAAATCGAATTCCTGCAATGTTGCAGTCTTGTAGAAATAGTGGGGAACGCGCCCGCCATAAGTTGCTTGAACAAGGTCAAGGGCTGGCTTAACGGATGTTCGATCTTTCGCGCCGAACCAATCGCACTCCAGGCAATACACGCCCTTGGTTTGTTTGGCTCTCCTATAGTTTATCCTTCTGTTTACCATATTATGACCCTCCCTCGCGGCCATCTACTCTCTTAGCCATACCCCGACACTGCCGTCTGCTCGCTGGAGAAAGCATAGTCTCCTGTTATACTCCGGCCAACAGGTTTCCCTGTAGAACTGGCGTTTACCGATGCCGCCGAACAAGAGAATCTCAGGACGTCCTGCAGGATTTCCGAGCACAGCCTTCGCAAGTGGTCCTTCTGGGTGCTCAAAATTAGTCCAGTTTCGACCAAATCCGTGACCTGGTTGAATAATGGCAATAGCCTTGGGCGATATAGAGTTTGCGGTATAGAGCGAGTTAAACGCGTCTAAGCCCTCCGCGCAAAGAAAGAGAAGACTGAGACGCTCTGGTTCGTGACTTGGCCGATAACCTTCTTGCCGTTGGAATACCGACCATACGCAAAAGCCTCCTGTCCGGTAGCGGGAACGATGATTGCGATCGTGGTGAGAGACTTCGCCAGACAACTCTTCGGGAGTCGTGGGTGCTAGCCGGTCCGGCGATATCAGCTCCTCAATATTGACCACCCGATTTTCTAGGGGCATGTAACCTCGGAAACCAGGATTCTTCAACTCGCTTAGCCATTGGCTGTGGGTGTGTCCGAAATCTACATAAATGAAGCTGTATATTGTCCCGCCAAGGTGCTTGACAGGATCGCCGTCAAATCCACACGCGGGATAGAAGAGCGAGTCTGCCAAGAGATTTTGAAGCGGAATGGGCTCTTCCCTTATCGCTTGGGGAGAGAGTTTGTCCAGCCACGCTGGGACGTCGAGGGTGCGTAGTTCACTGAGGCTCATTCCACTTCTCTCTCATTGCCTAATTTCATTCATCGTGATGAGCGCTCGTCGATCAAGGTTGAAGCCTTTGTGTCCCTAAGCAAGCGCCCGCGCCGGTCCCCGAAATTGGGCCACTAGCCATTTGAACTCTTAGAAACCGCATGATGGTTTGCGAGCGCACCGCACATGGTGGCCAAGCGCTGTCGCAGGCGGGCGGGCTCTTCGATCGTCACGCTCTCGCCCCAGGTTACGAGGTGCCAGCACATCTCGTCGATGCCGCCGGCGGTGAAGCGGACCGTGAGGGTGCCGTCGGCGTTCTCCGCCATCGTCTGGCTGGGGTGGAAGAGGAAGGCGGATGCGTCCCGCTTCGCTTCGAGCGTGAAGCGCAGCACCACGTCCACCGGCTCCTCCTGAAAGGTGCCGAAGGAGCGCCGGGCGTAGGCTTCCAGATCGAAGTCCGGGTCACGGGTGAAGGCTTCGCCGGTCACGTGCGCCTCGCTCATGTTGGCGAGCCGCCACAGCCGCATGTGCTTGCTCTTCCAGTCCGTCCGCCCCACCAGGAAGGCGCGATTGCCGTAGAGCAGGCCGTAGGGCTGGATGTGCTGGCGGCTCTGCCGGCCCGTGGACTGCGACAGGTAGCGGACCTCGACGATGCGGCAGGTGGTGATGGCCTCGCGCAGGCGCGCGAGCAGGTCCCTGTCGAGGCTCGGCCTGGGGCCGGGGCGCATGGCGAGCCCCTCGGCCTGCACCAGCGCCTCGATGTCTGCCTCGATCCGCGCCAATGAGTCGGTTCGCTGGGCGGCGCGCAGTTTGGTGTCCAGTTCCCGCAAAGCCGCCGCGCCCGCCTCGAAGCCGGTGCGCTCCAGGGTCTCGGCGGCGGGCCCAAGCCGCGCCAGTTCCTCGGCCCAGGGGGGGGGGGGGCGGGGAGTTTGGGTGCCCGCTCCCCGCAACGCGGCCGCGCCCGCCTCGAAGCCGGTGCGCTCCAGGGTCTCGGCGGCGGACCCAAGCTGCGCCAGTTCCTCGGCCGAGAGGGGGGCGAGGCGGCGGAGCGCGTCCGAGCGCAGCCGCCAGTGGCGCTTGTTGTCACCGCTGTCTACGATCTCCAGCGGACCGAAGGCCCATTCGACCGCGTTGCGCATGCGCTCGGCCGTCCGTCGGCCCACACCGAACTCGGCCTGGATTTCGTCGAGCGTCACGCCGCCGCGAAGGCCCTGCATGCGGATTGCCAGCTTCACGATGTCCTTCAGGCGTTCGTAACGCACCGCACTGCTCTCAGGCTGCCCCGGAGGCTCCGCACGCCCCAGCCTAGAGGGCGATGGTGACGCGCGGAACCCGCAAAACCCGGCATCGCCGGGCTTACGCCCGGAAGCCCACCGGCCGGGGCCGGTCCGGCTTGGCAGCGCATTCGGAGCTCAGCATGGCGGCGAGCGCCTCCGGTTCCTCCAATCGGTCCAGCAGCGCAGCCTTCCGCCGCACCACCGCGAAGTCGCCGGGGGTGAGGGCGGTGAGCGTCGCGATCCCCGCAGGCGGCGCGAGACCGAAATAGATGTGGAAGGCCGCCCCGGCCTGCGCCCGCGAGAGGTAATCGAGCGTCACCTTGAAGACGAAGCGCCTGAGGGTCGCCGCATCCAGATGCTCGCCGAAGTTCGTGGTGCAAGCGAAGGGCAGCGGGTGACTCTCCATCCAGGTCAGCATTTCGTTCACCTGGCTCACCTCGAAGGATCGCTCGGCGCCGCGCCGGTCGGCGAGCAGCGAATCGGCCTCATCGAAGATCAGGAACGCGCCCGTATCTCGCGCCTCGGCGAAGGCGGCGGCGATGTTCTGCTCCGTCCCTCCGACCCACATCGACATCAGGTCGGAGGCCCGCTTCTGCATGACCTCGATCCCCATTCTCTCGGCGAGGTAGCGGACGTAAGCGCTCTTGCCCGTTCCTGGTGGGCCCTGCAGGCAGAGGGAAAAACGCCGCTCGCCGCTCGCCGCCAGGCTGTCCGCCAATACGACCGGGTCGGTATCGGCCTGGATCAGGGCGGGGTCGAAGAGTGGCGGCGCCCCTTGGGGTGGTGCCTCGCAGGAGAGCACCCGGGAAAGGCCGCGCACCCCGAGCCGCACCGTGTCGATGCCGCCGCCTGCGATTCGAGCCGCGGCCGTTGCGCCGGCGGCCACACCCGGCGACGCGTCAAACTCCTGTGCCAGCGCGTGGGCCGCGTCGGGCCCGGCCTCGATCCCGTGGTGATCGAGCTGCCGCTTCCAGACTTGTTCCCTGACCGTGGCGGTCGGCGGGCGCAGCTCCAGCGCGAACATCATACGGCGCAACAGGGTTTGGCTGACCGACCGGGCATCATTCATGGCCCAGAGCGTCGGCGCCGGCGCGCGTTCCAATAGCCGGTGCATATACACCTTGGAGCCGCCGCTGCGGGACCCGGAGAAAAACGGCTGCCCGAAGAGCGAGAGGCCGCCGCCGTCAGAGCCCGACAGCAAGTCCTCCATCTCGTCGAAGAGAAGGAGAGCGCTGCGGTTACGCGCCACAAGCCGCTGGGCGAGCCGGAGCTCCTGCAGCCTCTCGCGGCGGCTGGGCTCGTCTCCGTCGTCGTCCGCCTCGCCGATCCCGTAGAGGGTCACGCCGAGGCGTTCGGCGAGGACTTTGCACAGTTCGGTCTTGCCGGTACCCGGCGGTCCGTACAGGAGGACGTTCACGCCCTTCGCTCCGCTCTGCAGCGCACCCTGGATCAGGCGTTCGATATGGTCGCGGCCCTCGGCGATGTGATCAAAGTCCGACCATTCGAGCTCGCTTGCAGGCGCGGCGTCCAGCAGCAGGCGATGCACGTCGAGGCCGGCGCTGCCGGGCACGGTGGCCAGGCGCCGCAATCGGTCGACGATCGTTACGTCGCCATCGCTCTCGACGGAAAGAAGCCCCGAGCTCACCAGCGGGGCGCTATCGGAAAGCCGGTCGCGGATCGTGCTGGCGGAAATGCCGAGCAGGGCGGGGACGATCGAGCCCTTGAGCGTGCGGGTAGCGAGCCTCTCGAACATGGTCGAACGGAGCATGACGTCGTCGATCATCGACTCGATGACGGGCTGCGTGTGGTAGCGCAGCAGCAGCTCCAGAATTGCGACGTCCGTTCGATCAAGGCCGGTCGTCTCTGCCAGGCGCTGCAGCCGCCGCGCCGTGAGGTCAGGCTTGGGCTGCGCCGCCGACTCACGCTCCTCCCGCAGGGCGTGCTGAAAGACGCGCCATTCGCTCCTGGAAAGCTTGTCGTCAGGATCGATGTTCGCTCGATCCAGGCGGGAGCGAAGCCGCCTGCTCGCGAAGGCTACGCCTTGCTCGTTCTCCATCACCCATTCAGCCAACGCATCCGCCGCCCGGTCGCGGTGACGGAGCCGCGCAGCGGCGTTGGCAAGGTAGGAAACGATGAGGTGGCGCTCGTAGTCGGTCGTCATGGCTCTCTCCACACTTGGGCTCTGGAGAGAGAGGCTAGCGCGGGAACGCGCCAGATTCGGTCGCATCCATGCGGCCGCCCAACAATATTTGTTGCGCCCTTCGATTGAACACCGATATGGCTTGACCGTTGAAACGCTTCCCCGTCGGCTTCAAAAGTGAAACTTTGTTATAATCTGATCCACTCTCGCGGTATTATCACAGTACCCTTGACTTCAATGCCAAATGGAACAATAGATATACTCGATGCCCCACGCGCCTACGCCAGAAACCGCACTATCTTGGAGTACTGTCGCATGAAGGTGCATTTTTCCGATTGGTGTGACTGGGCAGATTGGCGAAAAACATTTGCAAGTAAGCTTCGCGAGCCGGGCGTCTATCTCATCGCTCGAGACGTGCCGTGCCGAACCAGAGCTGATCCTTTGTCCTCAGGCATCATATATATTGGAGAAACTTCAGATACTCTACGGAAGCGCCTAAGCGCATTCGAGACAGCTTGTCGGTGCTACTATGGTAGCCATGCTGGAGGTAATTCCCTTTTCAAGGCCGAAATATTCCCAGAGTTTCAGCAGACGAGAGATGGGCTTGTCAATCAGTATGGCAAGGAACGGGCCAAGCAAGAAATGCGAAAATTATTAACAGGGCGCAAAAAGGAGCTTGACAAAAAGTGGACCTCTGTATGCAATGATCTGTCAGTAGCAATTTGGGTTTCTTCGGATGGCCTGACGAGCAAGTTCAAGAATCTCGCCGTCGAACACGTACCTAAATTCGTGGAAGTTAATTTGCAAGCGGAGTATTGGATTAGCAACAAGAGATTGCCTGTGTACAATAAACAGATCGGATGAAGACAGCGCAATGGAGTGAGAAGGCTCATAATCAGGTCTCTTCGGCTCTCAGATCATATCCTCATTACGCTCGAATGCGTCGTTTAGACTGACAAGTTCTATAGTCATATTGTCATCCGCGCTTGCTTCTTTCTGTTTTGTGTAATCTACCATGAATCGCACGCGGTGATCGTCACTGAGACGATTCGCCTCTGAGTCAGTACCATGATCTGTGTTAGAAATGCCATTCGTGACGACAGAACAGTGACCTTCTTTTCTTGCCCACGAAAGCGCAGTATCAAGAGCACGCCTCAGCTGATCATCGGTCATCCCGTGGTTTTCCCCTTCGGGTACGAACCAGAGCCATTGGCCGCTGGAGACACGATGCGGCTTGTTGGGAATCTCGGAGAACGGATCTGAAATGTGTTCAAGGGTTGTCTGCGTTCTCTTGAACCGGTCCCAAGATTGTTTCATGAGATTCAAACCGATATGACCGAACACGATTGCAAGGTCGTGTTCTTGAAGACGCTCGAAGATGTCGCCACTCTTTAAAGTCGGCATGGCTGTGCCCTTTCTTGTCCCTCGTTTGCAATGGAACTGTCTCGATTACCGGCGGAGAATTTGCCTGCTTGGTAGCGCTCTGCTTTGAAACCACAATTAACACCTAACCCATTGACACCAAGGAGCAATCGCCCACTGCATCAGACGCATCGGCACCAGCCCGCGGGTATCCGAGCGGGAGGCGCTTGACGTCCTCTCGGGCCGTGTGCTGAAACGGGCGGGCTGGCATTGGGAATGCCAGCCCGCCAAAGAGCGGCAACAAGAAAGAAGGGGATCAACCCCATGAAACTAAGCATTCAAGCATTTCATCTTGGGTCTTGCCTAGCTGAGAGGGTTTTCGCGAAGGTAGCGTAGCAGGGTTTTGTACTTGTCGGCATGGCGATGGTTGTATCGCCATTCGGTTTCCTTGAGGTGCAGGTGGAAGGTGTGCCGGGGGAGGCCCTTGAACTTTGCCAGCCGGACCTTTGCCAAGCCCCAGAAGCCCTCGATGCCGTTGATGTGGACGGTGCCATTTGCAAACTCGTCCTTGGAATGTTCGACGCGGAAGTGACCGTAGCCGAGATCGACCAGCCCGTTGTAGCCGCCCCAGCCATCGGAGTTGATGACGGTGCTGGGGTCCACCCGGCCGCGGATGATGCCCTGCAGGGTCGGGCGAGAGCAGTCAGGCACGATCTCGGTGTAGACTTGGCCTTGACGCTCGAAGATGCCGAAGACGACGGTCTTGCCGTAGGCGCCGCGCCCGCGCCTGCCCTTGACCCGGCGCGCCCCGAAGAAGCTCTCGTCGAGCTCGACGATCCCGAACAGCGGACGCTGGGCCTCGCAGGCCACCAGGATGCGTTCCCGCAAGCCGCGGTAGAAGCGGTTCAATGTGTTGCGGTTCAGACCGCTCAGCGTCGCCGCCTGGAGGGTTGTCAGATCGGCGGCGAAGTACAAACGAACCAGCTCGCGGACCTTGCCTTCCGAAATCCTCGAACGCCTCGCGTACTTGTTCTTCATTGCCATGCCTAGCCTTAGCACACATCACATAACACTCAGCTAGGCAAGACCCTTCATCTTTACTTGTCACCGTCCCTTTTCTTGATCCTATATTTCATCTTGTCCTAATCCCGATCGGGGGCAGTCCTATCGGGCTGCCCTTTATTTCTCTAAGTCTTCATTTTACTGATGGGAAAAATAGTGGCAATAATGCCTTCTGCGACACTTGCCAAACCTCGTGCGGCTCGTCACCGTCATCAATAAACAACTCACACTTGCACTGTTGTTCGTTCCACTTCCAGACCACGTAGAATTTACTTGGCGTGTTGCTACCCCGCCAGTGGTCGACTATTATTTTGTCAAAGCTGTTCTGAAAAACAACGCCCTCTTGATGCGCGGGGGGCGCGGCATTGCGCTCCACTACAAATCGCCTTTCATCTTCTTTGCTGAACTGAAAAGAAACTCTATCATTCTTAGCATCGGTAACGCTCTTCATATAGGCAACATCTTGCTCGACCTGTTCTTGTAGCTCTGCAAAGATATCATCGGCGTTACAACGTGCGCGACGTAGTACCCATTCTTCCCAATTTTCAACCATGATGCCTTCTCCGTAGTTTGTGCTATACAGAGTAGACAGATAGCATCACGGTTAAAATTTGCAATCCTCAGCTTTCCTAGTGCAGTTCAGATAGTGCAAACGCATTGACCAGTAGTGCTATTCCTATAGCCACACCTATAGAACTAAGGACTTCAAGTCGAGTTAGCCTGGTATGTAATCCAGCTATTTCTTTTGCAGCTTCTTGTGCCGTACATTCAGACACTCCTGCCTCCCTAAATGCGGGTTATGTTTTGGACAACATTACACTCATGTTTATTCTCTCCATACTCCTAGTGTTAGTAAATTAGCAATCCCTCTTGCTCTCCATTTACAACCTGTTTGTTGCGGGTCTTATATCTTTTGGGCCGCCTTGGTTTAGGTGCTTTCTTGTCTATCTTTCTAAGCAGCCATTCCATGTCGCAGGGCTTTTTGGCGACACCTGCGGCCACTGCCGGGGTAGTTCCCAAGCTCTCATGTACCCTAATAAAATTGTAGTGGACAAAGTAAATGTTCTGTAAATAAATATGGTTCTGTAGTGTCCGGTTAAAAGTATTTGAGCGCCTCGTAAATCTTTTCATGCTCATTTGCATAGTTAAGTTTTGCCGCTCTACATAGCTAGTTCCTACTTCGTCAGGGTCGGGGCAGCCAAACTTTACCCTAACGGTAGAACCTACTACGTCTCGCTTATCTATCGAAGGCTTTTTGCCCTTCTTGCCTTTAGGGACGGCAAACATCTTCGCGATTATCCCCTTGACGCAACACGCGGCCATTCCTATATTCAATACATAGGAGGTCGCGATGATGAGTTTGTACGAGTTCCAACGTCAGTTTCCCGACGATGAGGCGTGCTTGCAGCGCGTCATGGTTGAGCGCTACGGCGGTACCGAACTGGATTGCCCGAAGTGCGGTGAGTTTGGCAAGTTCTACCGCATGACGCGGGAACGCGCCTATGTCTGCCAGCACTGCAAACACCAGTTGCACCCGACGGTCGGAACGCCGATGGAGCGCTCGCGGACCCCGTTGCACAAGTGGTTCTACGCGATGTTCCTGTTCACTAATTCTCGCCACGGTATGCCGGCGAAAGAGCTGCAGCGCCAGTTGCACGTGACCTACAAGACGGCTTGGCGTATGGCGCACGAGATTCGCAAGTTCATGGCCGAAGTGGACGGCGAAACTCCATTGGGCGGCACTGTCGAAGCCGACGAAACCTATGTTGGCGGCAAGCGGTCTGGTGGCAAGCGTGGGCGTGGCGCTCCGAACAAAACCATCGTCTTCGGCATGTTGGAACGCGGTGGCGACATCATGGCGAATGTCGTTCCGAACGTCCGCAAGCGGACGCTGCATGCGATCATTGCCGAAAACGTCGAGCAGGGCAGCACCGTCCACACTGACGAACTGGGTTCCTACACGGGCATTGACCGGGCCGGTTACAGGCGCGGGACGGTCAACCACGGGCTGGGCGAATATGTGAGCGGCGATAGCCACGTCAACGGTCTGGAGGGCTTCTGGGCTCGTCTGAAGCTGGCGATTCGCGGGACTCACGTTCACGTCTCGGGGAAGCACCTTCCGAAGTACGTGAAGGAGTTCGAGTATCGCTACAACCGCCGGAAGCGGCCCGAGCGGTTGTTTGGCGATCTGGTGGCGAGCCTCTAGTCACCATGGCGCGGAGTAAGGCATCAAAACGATCCATCGTCATTGTGATCGGTCCCGTTTTGTGAGCGCATCCTGTAGCAATTTCGGTATTTCGCGCTCTGCGTTTTTTAAATAGAACGCTACTGCCTCCTTGGTGAATTGATCATTCGCCGGATCGGCATTTAGTAGGCGCTGAGCAGTATGATAGTGGTCGCCAAAGCGGTGCTCCAATTTTCGTTGCTGCACCGCCAAGCGAAGGCGCGCCAATTCTTCTTGCACTCTGGAGTTTCCTATGGACTCCGCTGTTGGCGGCACACCAGCGAGCAAACATGCAAAATACTTCAGAGGGAGCACGTCGAATTCACCCCAATCACTTGCCTGTGTCGGTTGTTCCGCAGGCGCGGTTCGCCATGTTGCGAGGTACCGCCGTATCTCCGGAATGAACATGCAGGCAATGGCGATTAGACAAACGAAAATTATCGCGCCCCACACCCATACCGGCGTGATGTCCAGTATGGTGGCCACTATTGCCCCGATGCAAATGGCGATGAGTTCGACGAGGGCAAGCGCGATATACTTGCGCATCCCCCCATCATGCCGACGCGCCCTGTTGCGTCAAGGGGATAATCGCGTACCCTAATTCTGGTCCGAAGGCGAATTGTTCGCCGATATTGCGCCAATATTCACACTGACTTCACACAACAAATCGTATTATCACAGCTTGTCCGTTCGCCGGCTCCGTCGGCGGACCCGCCCGCCGTAGGCACCTGATGCCCCGCCAATTCCCACCGAGTCGCTGAGTTTGCGCAAGAATGGGCGACGAACGCGGGTGACGGCCCACGCGAGTGAGGGGATCGCCGCGTCATCCTCAGGAGCTTTCGGAGGCGCATGATGTCGAGAGGCTTTTCGGGAGCACCCGGTGGCATTCCCGTAGTGACGCGCGTGCAATGGTTCGATCCTCGGCAGGGGTTCGGGTTTCTCGTGCGTGGCCAGGGTTTGCCCGAAGTGTTTTGCCATATCTCTGTCGTACGGGAAGCGGGCTTGAATACGCTGACTTCGGGTGCGGTCGTGATCTGCGAGGTCGTGCGGGGCGCGGAGGGCCTTCAAGCCTCCAAGATTCTCACCGTGGATGCGGCACCTGGTTTGCTCACACCATCAGGGCGTGACGAGCGGTCTCGGAGCGAATCGCCACAAGGCAATCGTAACGTCCAGCCCGGGTATCGGGTCACCGCGCTCGTGAAGCGCTTCAGCTCCACGGGCGGTTACGGGTTTCTCTTGCCCGACGATGGTTCCCCCGACATTTTCTGTCATGTGACCGTGCTGCAGGAGGCGGGCTACGGCACGCTTCCCCCGGGCGCGGCGGTGACTTGCGAGGTTGTGGTGGGCGCCAAGGGGCCGCAAGTCTCGCGAGTCCTCGCCGCTCATGTCCCGGTCCAAAGTTCCGATCCTTTGCCATGCGACGGATACATGTTGGGAGAAGGCGGAGCTGCGCGGAGCGACAGGCAATCGGCACCGCCGCGCCCGCTTCAAGCTCAGGTGAAATGGTTCAATCCGTCAAAGGGCTACGGGTTCCTGGTGCCCGAAGATGGGTCGGCGGAGGTTTTCTGCCACATTTCGGACGTCCGGGAAGCGGGCTACGGCACGCTCTCGCCGGGCGAGATGGTGACCTGCGAGGTGATGCACAGCGCCAAGGGGGCTTGTGTTTCCAGGATCCTCGCCCTCAGCGAGGCTGTGGTACGGAACGGCGGCCCGTCGGATCGTCCGGTTCGGACGTTCTTCGGCGAATGCTCTCAGCGTGAGGACGAGCCTGCGGTATCGACGGATAGCGTTTCGGGTACGGTCAAGTTCTACAACATCCGCAAGGGTTTCGGCTTCGTCGTCTCCGACGGCGGCGGGGGAGACATCCTTGTCCCGGAGGCCGTGCTGTCGAACTCGGGCCTAGAGCACTTGGCGCCGGGGCTCCGCGTCAGTGTGAAAGTAGTAGAGAATCCGGCCGGCCTTCAGGCGACCGGCATCGACATCCTCTTGGAGTCGGAGCGGGACGATTGCCGACGCGCCCGCTCATCTCCTAAGGCCGGTGACGACGATCCGGGGGGTTCCGAGCCGTCGGGCGCGGCACAGCCCGCGCCGGCGACGCCCTGGCGGCTGCGATCCAACCGTCGGTCCGGACCAGGATCGCGTCGATGATGCCGGTGAACCCGTCCAGCGTGGGCCGCCTGATCGGCTTCGTCCGCCGGTAACCCGGCGGCGGCGATTAGCTCAGCATCTTCTTCACCGTGCGCCGGTCGATGCCGAACCGCCGCGCCGTCTCGTGATGGCTCAACCCCTCGCCGACAACCGCCAGACGAACCGCCGCATAGAACTCCACGCCGTACATCCCCCGCCCTTCGCCAAGACCGACAAGGGACCATGAGTGGCCCATTTTTACGCCAGGCTGAAGCTGGCGATCAACGAACGGAAAACCCGATGCCTGAGAGGCCCTGACCGAGATGAACGTCCGGTTGGACTCGGTGATATCCGACATCACGGGCAGGACGGGTGAGCGTATTCTGCTGGCGATTGTTGCCGGTGAGCGCGACCCGGAGCGGTTGGCGTCGTTCCGGGATTCGCGGATCAAAGCGAGTGCGGACATGCTTGCCGCAAGCCTGCAGGGCACGTGGCATGATGAGCACCTGTTCGCCCTTGAGCAGGCGATGCAGCGCTACGACTTTCTCGAACTGCAGATCGAGGACTGCGAAGCGCGGATCATGGCTCGGATCGAGCAATTGACGCCGACGGACGACCCGCCGGACGGCGGCACGCTCGACGACGGCCACCAAGACTCCTGTGCCGGGACGAAGACCTCCTCGAACACTGCAGGCAAGACGCTCCCCGCACAGGAGAAAGCGGTAGCTCAGGCGCTGAGAGAGATGATGGGCGTCGACCTCACTGCAATCCCGACCATCGGCGTCACCACCGTCCTGGTGATCGCCTCGGAGATCGGCCCGGACTTCTCCGCCTTTCCCTCGGCTCAACACTTTTGCTCGTGGCTGGGGGTGGCGCCGGGGACCAGGATCAGCGGCGGCAAACCCTTGCCGGGCGGATCTCACAAGGCGGTCAATCGGGTTGGACAAGCTCTGCGCATGTCTGCCATGTCGGCACGCAACAGTCAGACATTCATCGGCGCCAAGCACCGGGCGCTTCTCGCCCGAACGGACCCAGCGATCGCGATCACCGCCACCGCACGGGAGCTTGCTTGCCTGATCTACCTGATGGTCACTCAGGGCGAGGAATATGTGGAGAAGGGCATAGAGGCCTACGAGGAGCGGCGCCAAGACCGACGCTACTCACGCCTCGACCGGCAGGCTCAGAGACTCGGCTACAATCTGGTTCGGCTGACCAACAGCCAAGAAGAAGCAAGAGTGACGCAATCAGCGGCTTAGGCCTGTGTTACTCAAGAGGATCTACGCGGACAAGCTACCGCCGAGACCCTGGTGCGTCCTTACTCCGCCGCTCTGGCGCACAATCCTGCTGCCGTTGACATGATTCGCTTATCCTCCCAATCTACACGGGTTTTCCACGATCACCCCTTCGTTCAACCGCCGGATCTAGGATAACATGTAGCTCCCGCTCGCGTAGCCGGCTCTGGTAGTACGCGGGGATCTTGATCGGCTCCGCGCACCGCATCCAGGAGCTGGAAAACACTACATGGAACTGCTCGCAGGCGTCGTAGGCGGGCTCGGCCTGTTCATCGTCGGGATGTGGCTCCTGACGGAGAACCTCAAGAAGCTCGCGAGCAGGCGGCTGCGCCAGATTGCGCATCGCTGGACCGGGAACAGGTTTGCGGCGCTCCTCTGGGGAACAATCGGCGGCTGCATCACCCAGAGTATGACCGCGCTGACCTTTATCGTGATCAGCATCCTGCGGTCGCGGCTGACCTCCATGAGCGGCGCTCTGGCGATGATCTTGGGCGGGTCCATAGGCGTGACGGGCCTCGTCATGGTCGTCACCTTCGACATCAAGGTGGCGGCGCTCTACATCATCGGCCTTGCCGGCGCGGTGGTGGCTACCGAGAGGATGGCGCGGTACCGGGCCATCGCGGGGTCGTTCTTGGGTGGGGCCATGATCATCCTCGGTTTGGTGCTGCTAAGGGAGGCAGCGGCGCCGCTGGCCGAGCAGCCCTGGTTCCAGGGGATGGTGGAGGGAACCGGGCACTCGATGATTCTCGCCTTCGCGGTCGCGGCCGCGCTGACCTTTATTGTTCAGTCCTCAGGTGCCGTCTCCGTCTTCGGAATCAGCCTGGCGACGGTCGGCATTATCTCCGTCGACCAAGCCATCATGATCATCTATGGGAGCTACATCGGTTCGAGCGCGATCCTCGCCGTGCTGTCCGCCAACCTGACCGGGCGCTCGCGGCAGGTCGTCATGTACCTGGTGATCTTCAATGCGCTGATTTGCGCGGTGGTCATCCCGCTCCTCTACGCTGAAATCTATTTCGGCGTGCCGGCGATCAAGGCAGTAGTCGATGTAACCGGATTCGACCTGGCCCAACGCCTGGCTCTCGTCTACGTGATCACGGCCATCGTTCCGGTGCCGATCATGCTCTCTGTCCTGGGCCCATCGACGCGCATTCTCGAGAAGCTGTGGCCCCAAACCGAAATCGACGAGTTGTCACGCGCACAGTTCATCCACGACCGCGCCACTGTCGACATCGACACGTCGCTCGTGCTGGCCGATCTGGAGCAGAGGCGAGCATTTAAGATGCAGATGCGCTATTTCGACCTCGTGCGAGAGGGCAAGGACGTACGCCCGCTCCGGGATGCGTCGCGCACCCTGATGACCGAAATTGAGGAGTTCCTGACGGAGATGCAGCCGCTTCATCCCATGCAAGCGGTGGAGGACCGTAACACGCTGCTGGGCCGACAGAAGATGCTCACGTGGCTAGCGGATGCCGTGGCGGTGATGTGCGGAGCGCTTTTCGACGTCCGCGACAGGCCGGAGCTGAAGCAATTCCGGGAGAGCATGTGCGAGGGCGTGGACAGCGTGTTCCTCGCGTTTGACCACGCGATGGAGAGCGAAGACGAGAGCGCCTGGAATATCGCGAACGCGTTGTCGGGCGATCGCGGCGAGATCATGCGCAGACTGCGCGGCAGATATTTGGAAGCGGACCTGAACCTGGACAAGTCTGACCTGTTGAACGTCGTACTCGTGACCAACACGGCCGAGGACATCTTTTTCCTGCTGTCCAAACTCGAAGAGGACTTCAACCCGTATCCTACGGAAGACAGGAGATTGCAGCGCACCTGACGCAAGCCTCCCACGACCATCCACGCCCGCTTCCGCTGGCCGGCCTGCAGTTGCCCGACGCCGTCTTCACGGGCTGTTGCCTTCGTCTTCTCCGACTTACATTCGATGATGACTCGTGCGCGGTCTTGGGCGTGTGGGTCGCCCTCGTTGAAAATGACTAGTACTACAGTTGCGTTTATTGTCGTTTCTTGTAGTGAGAGATTGCCGCTGAGGCTTGGTGTTGTCGTCGCCATTAGAGACCACTGGATGATGTCGGAAGCTCTGTGCGACGGTTTGAATGTTGATCGGCGTCCAAGTCTGACCCTCCTGGTGCACGCTAAATCAATGAGCTAGCACGCCGATCGGCGTCCAACGTGCGCGCCGATCAACACTTTTGACGGCAACCGTCCTGACGCCGGGCTGCTGCGCCGCCGTCCAGATCGCCTGCGCGTCATGCGCATCGTTCTAATTGCCGGCCACAAAGGGCCGATCCGCCTTCGCCGGCAGCAGCCAGGGATCGTGGCCGAGGTCCCGTGTCGACCGGTCGCGTTCAACGACCTTCCAGTCGAGTCCTCATGTCTGAGTGTCGGACGTCGATGATCGCTGCGGCCAGTTCGCGGCCGATCAGGTCCATATTACGGAGCTGACGGATGCGCCGACGGTATTGGGACACTTTCCTGTGCGAGAAGATCTGGACGAGAAGGTCGCAAGCGGCGACGAGGCCGATGAGGGCGACATCGCGCGGGTCGGGGATCGCGTTGGAGGTCAGGACGTCAGAGATGCGTAGCTTGACCTCGCGTTCGGCCTTGCCGTCAATCGTCGGATAGCGTCGGGAGCGGAAGACCCACAGGAACTTCCGGTCGCGTTGCTCCAGAATGCCGCGGGCGACTAGGCTTTGCAGAGCCTGCTCGCGAATGGCGTTCGCATTCTCGAGGGAAAGCAGCCTGATCCAGGTCCTCGTGTCCGATACCACCTCGTGTCCGGCGAGCCTCGCCAAGGTGGGGTCGAGTATAGGGTTGCTCGTCGGTGTCGGGTCGTTCACCACGAGCTTCTTGGGATCCGTGTCGACGCGAAGTGCAAATGCCAAGTCCATCAAGACGGCGCCCGCGAGGGCGCACGACAGGCGTTCGCTCTGGATGGGTACGAACTCACCGTCGTCGTCCAACAGCAGAAGCAGTATCTCTTCGACGAAGGTGAGCATGGCAAACCAGGCAGTTACGCGTCGACGGTCGAGAGGATCAATGGCCGGAGGATGGCGCGGGTCTCGGTGCAGGCCTGTCTTCGCCTGTTGGCGATTTCAATGACGGCAAGGGCGACGTGACATGCATGGCACAGCCTCCAAACGGCCGACTAACTTCCCGGCGCGGAAGGTGGAAGCGGCGGCCTGGAACCCGTCAAGCTCGGTCAGGGAACAAGACTTCCGCTACTCCGGGTCCGCCATCGCCGAAACAATAGCCACCGAGAGTGATGATACCATGATACTGGGAGCGGCGTGTAAAGTTCACGCGAATTATCAGCGAATATTAGTGACAAATCAGTTAATTTATGCTCTTTTCTTTCCTTTTGCGCCCGACCCCGCTACATTTGTCAAAGATGGTGGGATTTTGTCCAGGTGCCACAGCCCCAAGATGGGAGGCGGTCAGGATGCACTCATTCGGCAATGTTGCGAAAGGACGGAGCGGCAAGGCTGCAATCTCAGGATGCGCGTGGCGGTGCTGCTCCCGGCCGGGCGTTTGCTGGTTTGGGACAGCGGTCGCTCCTGAAGATGCGACCCGCTAAGGGCTTGGGTCAAGGACACGAATCCACGCCGATCTGTCGGGCCGGGCGTTGCCGGTAGCCCGACGGAGTTCGGAGTGTGCTAAGCAGGGACACTCGGTGTAGACTTGGCCCTGGCGCTCGAAGATGCCGAAGACGACGGTCTTGCCGTAGGCGCCGCGCCCGCGCCTGCCCTTGACCCGGTGCGCCCCGAAGAGGCTCTCGTCGACCTCGACGATCCCGAACAGCGGACGCTGGGCCTCGCAAGCAACCAGGATGCGTTCCCGCAAGCCGCGGTAGAAGCGGTTCACGGTGTTGCGGTTCAGACCGCTCAGCGTCGCCGCCTGGAGGGCTGTCAGATCGGCGGCGAAGTAACGAACCAGCTCGCGGACCTTGCCTTCTGAAATCCTCGAGCGCCTCGCATACTTGTTCTTCATTGCCATGCTTGGCCTTAGCACACACCACAAGACCCTCAGCTAGGCAAGACCCATAAGGAATATTGTAGGTGATATGGGAAGGAATGCGGGCCCGATGAGCTGCGTCAGGCTTGGCTGCAAGGTTCTCGGAGCGCATTCATGAGCCGCAGGTCAGCTGATCATCGCACCCAGCATCCTGGACAAGGAATCGCTGATCGCCGCCTTCAAAGGCGCAGAGGCCGTGTTTCATCTGGCCGCGCTGGTCTCGATCGATGCCGTCAGCGCGCAGGAGTTCCATCGCACGAATGTCGTGGGCACACGCAACGTCGTGGAAGCGGCCCTTGCATGTGGTGTACGGCGCTTGGTTCATGTTTCCTCAATCCACGCCTACGACCAACACCCGTTGGACGAAGTTCTCGATGAGAGCCGCGGTCCCGCGGATGGCCTGCATGATGGTCCGTACGACCGTTCGAAGGCCGCCGGCGAAGTGGAAGTCCGCCGCGGCATCGACCGGGTCCTCGATGCCGTGATCCTGAATCCGACCAGCGTGATAGGTCCTTACGACGGCGGGCCGTCCCCTATGGGACAGGTCTTTCTCGACCTCTACCACAGGCGGATTCCCGCGCTGATCGCAGGCGGCTACGACTGGGTCGACGTGCGCGATGTCGTGTCTGCCACGATGGCCGCCGAGACGAAGGCGAGATGTGGCGAGAACTACCTCGTCTCCGGCCACCGGCACACGGTGCGCGAATTGGCCGAGCTCTCTCGGCAGGTGACTGGTGTCGCCGCACCCTGTCTCGAGTTCCCGTTGTGGGTCGCCCGGTATTGGGCACCCTGCCAGGTTTTCCTGGATCGATCTCGCGGTCGCCAGCCGCTCTACACGCCGGCGGCCGTTCGCGTCATGGCCTACGGCAATCGGCGGATATCCAGCGCCAAGGCGCGGACGGAACTCGGGTTCCACCCGCGCCCTCTCGCAGAATCGGTCAACGACACGTATCGCTGGTTCGGCGAACACGGCATGCTGGGTGAAGGGGCGTGAAATAACCGAGGAACGATTACACGGGATGCTGGTATGGGCTGTCCTCGGGATGGCGGTCCCGACGTTCCTGTACCTGTTCCGCAGAGCTGCACCGTACGGGCGCCACTACGCGGGCGCGGGCTGGGGACCGCACATTTCCACCAGGCTCGCGTGGGTCATCATGGAACTGCCGGCGCCCGTGCTCTTCCTTGTCGTCTATCTCAACGGCAAGGGCGCGTTTCAGATCGTGCCGCTGCTGTTCCTGGCCATGTGGCAGGGCCACTATCTGAACCGGACGTTCGTCTATCCGTTTCGTGTCCGGGCGAGCAGCCGGAAGACACCCCTGCTGCTGGTTGGGTCCGGCTTTTTCTTCAATGCGATCAATGCGTACATCAACGCCCGCTTCATCTCGGAATTCGGCGAGTACGCCACTGAATGGCTCGCCGACCCCCGCTTCCTGATCGGCATCGGGATTTTTCTCGCCGGGCTCGCGCTCAATCTCCACGCCGACAACACCCTCATGCGCCTGCGCCGGCCCGGCGAGACTGGCTACGCGATACCGCAGGGCGGCGGGTTCCGGTTCGTCTCGTGCCCGAACTACCTCGGAGAAATCCTCGAGTGGCTGGGCTGGGCCGTCGCGACCTGGTCGTTGTGCGGCCTTGCATTCATGCTGTTCACCGTCGCCAATCTTGCTCCGAGGGCGCGGAGCAACCATCGTTGGTATCTGGAGACGTTCAGCGATTATCCGGCGCACCGCCGGGCCCTGATACCGGGCATCTACTGACTCTTGCGCGATCGCGCATGCGTACCGGCAGTACAGGACAGTCGGGAATCGACAACGCGTCTGGTTTTTTGCGTAGGTCAAGCCCGGAAGTTGGCGCCATTCGGACGGTCCGAGCCAGGCAGAAAAGCCTTCCGCCCCCCCGGACGTGCAAATTCCGGGAAGTACAAAGAATGGTTAACACCGCCTCGGCTCAATGCCACAAGGGCGGTATGTCAGCGTCATGCTCGGCTGCTTGTGGCCGAGCAGGCGCGCGACGACCGGGAGCGGGACGCCCTGCAGCACGGCGTGGCTCGCGAAGGTGTGGCGCAGGTCGTACAGGCGCACGTCCTCGAGCCCGGCCTCCCGCCGCACCGAGTACCAGAGCCGTAGGTTGGACGACAGCGGTCGTCTAGAATCGACCGGTGAAGGGAAAACGCAAGCGCTCGCCGATCGCGGCTGACGCTCCAGGATGGCGCGGGCCGGTGCATTGAGGAACACTCGCCGTGGTCCCGTCTTGGCGTCGACCAGAGTGAGCGTGTCGCCAAGCGGCGCAACGAGATCGAGCGTCTGTTCAGGAGGCTCAAGGGCTTCCGGCGCATCTTCTCACGCTTCGAGAAACTCGATGCACTCTTCCTCGGCTTCGTCCACTTCGCACTCATCTACGATGCACTGCGTTAGTGTGAACAGGCCCCAGGCCCCCGCGTTGGACGACGTTCACAGGACGTCGGGATCGAGGCCGAGATCCCTGCAAAGGTAGGCTGGAACGTCGCGTGCGGCCTGGCGTCGAATTTCTGCGTCGGTGCCGTGCAGTGGCTTCCGTCGACACCCCTTCCGGGAGAGAACTTGATGCCGCCGGTTCAACAGATTGTGCCACAGCGCGAGTAGCGCATTCGAGGGGTCCGGCGTGTGGTGTCGTCCATCGGCGATGTCTGTCATGGCTCGATATCCCCGTCAGCGAAGTTCCTTTGCCAACAGATGGAGACCGCATCGACGGGTCGCCAATAGACATTTTGAATGACTGCCCGGAAGAGAAACTTATCGCTCTCGATCTTCGCCGTGAGCCTCGATGAAGTGACAAGGCCGGCGATGACGCGGACGACGAATAAGCGAACCTGGCGCGGCGAGGGCGACCCGGACCGTCGCCGTTGCGATCTGACATGCCGGCGTGCCGGCAAGCAACCCCGGGGCTGTTTACATGGAGAACGCCTAGCCCTGCGAAGCCTCCATCGGCAGGGGCGCGGCCCTGTCGTCGCGGGAGCCAAGTCCCGGACTCCGGCGGCCCTGCCAATGCTCTGGTCGCAGAGGAGGGATTCCAGGGGGTCGGTGTCTGCCGACCGTACGCCCCGCGCCTCTCCGGATCGAACCTCCGGCGATCGCACCTGCCGTCTCATGCGATGCACCCGTCGAAAGACGGCCGCGCGGCCGTGGTGCCGTGTGCGGTCGTATTGCACCTCCAACTCGCGGAGCTCCCCGCGCCCGATATCGCCGCAATGGACCGATAGCCTGTCGTGGGTCCGAGGATCGGCACAGACGTATGCCGCCTGCCTCAGGGGGGCGCCGTGACGGCCGGGAGGGTCGCGGAAGGCGGGCGGGGCTCGGCGCCATCGAATCATCGTCCTTGCGGGTCCGCGCACGGAGCTCGTCGCAGGCAGTCAACCGTCGACCGCGTGGCGTCTCTCTCCGGCGGTCCGCATGGTCGGCACCTGGCCCGGCGAAGGTGAGGCAGGCCGCAGGCTCGCCCTCGAATCCGAGAGTCCCGTGGTCGATCCCCGTCGAAAGCGCGACTACGGTGCAGGGGGCCGGACCCACCGGGAGGTCGCGATACTCAGCAGAGCGGAGATTGGCGACGAATTGGCTTTTTTGCGCCCAAATTGCGCACGAATTTGGCAATTATTTTCGTACACTCCAGATCCGGTCTTTCAAGGCCGGAATGCCCATGTTGTCTCTTGCCTCCCCCATGTCATGAGCACCGCGTAAAGAAGGATGCGTCGGCAAGGGGGAGGTTTGTACTGACGGCGAGGGCGTCTGTGGTGGAGCCCGGCAGTTGCTCGCATTGGCGACCGTTCGTGGAGCTGGCGGGTACCGCGGAACTCCACGGGCGAAGCGATGTCATGGGTCTTCGGAATCGATTGCCGACAGGACGATCTGCCGCGAGGGCCGGATCAGATATGGTGGAGAGCATGCATCAAGCCCTCATGACGTTGAGGAGGGTGGGACTGGTGGCGCTGTGTCTGACGTTGGCGTCGTGCCACACATTCCGCGACGAGCCGACCGCAGAAGAGATCGCGCGCGTGGACTAAGCGCGGATCGTCGAGGGGGCCAACCTTCTCCTACACAGCGATATTCTCGGCTACCACAAAGGCGAGACAGCGGCGAACCGCGTGCATGTCGGGTGTCGCGGAGATATCTGTTCCATCGGGTTCAGCAGATTTCTGAGAACCGAGCATGTCAGCGTCGAGAACGCGGAGCTGGAAGTCGTGTCAGGGCCGGGCGGCGTGCGCCAGGTGGTGGAACGGGTCAGCAGCCACTATGCCGAATCCCATGTACTCGGCGGATGGATGGACCACAGCCTGTTCGCTTCGCAGGCCGATCTGTTTACCAACGACATCGATCCCGACCGGGGGGCCACCAGCATCGGCTCCTAATGTCCTGGGCGATGCCACCGGCGACGACCCCAACGTGATGGAGGAGAGCGCCACGTGGCGCGGCTTTGTCGTGGGCCGGGATGTGACTGTGAGGGACAATTTGGAGGCCGTCGTCGAAGGCGAGGCGAGCGTCTTCGTCCAGCTGGACGCGGGTTCCCTGCAGGCCGATGTCGCTTTCACCGACATTCTGAACAGCCACACGCAGCGGGGCTACGCCGACATGGAGTGGAGCGACCTGGCCGTCACGCAGGGAGGCTTCGCTGACCGCGACGCTGCTGACGACCGAATCACGGGTCACTTCTTCGGTCAGGAGCAACAGGAAGTCGCCGGCATCTTCGAGCGGGCAGGCGTCTCTGGAGCGTTCGGGGGCAGGCGCCGATAGCGCGTGGTCGGCGGGTCGTCGGGGAACGCGCTGGCGAGGCTTCCTCGGGCGGCGCGGTAATACTTGGAGGACCTGCCTCTGGGGCTCCGGCCGCGGTTGACGGTCAAGCGACCCGGGGTTCGTCCGGCACCGGCATGCGGTAACCCATGCCGTGCACCGTGAAAATGTAGGCCGGCTGCCTGGGGTCTTCGCCGAGCTTGTGACGGAGCTTCTTGACGAAGGCCCTCACGAGCTTGGGAGTGCCGTAGTTGCGGCCCTTCCAGACCTGGCGCAGAAGGGTCTCGTAAGTGGTCACCCGGCCGGCGTTGACGGCGAGCACGTGCAGCAGCTCGTACTCGGTCGGGGTGAGCTTCACGGGACGCCCTGCCATGCTGACCCCCCGGCGGTCGTAGTCTATGGCGAGGTCGCCCAGCACGAAGGGAGCGGGATCCGAGCGCCGGCGCAAGGTTGCGCCGATCCGGGCCACGAGCTCGGTCGGCGAGAATGGCTTGACGACGTAGTCGACGGCGCCGGCTTCAAACGCTTTGGCGATGGTCTCGTCGCGCCCGTAGCAGGAGAGGAAGATAACCGGCAGGTCGGCGAGCCCTGAGACAGTTTGCATGAGGGCGATGCCGTCGGCTCCCGGCAGCATCAGGTCGAGAAGAACGAGCTCGGGCTTCTCGGTATCGAGGATGCGCGGCAGCTCACGATGATCCCCCGTGACGAGCGGGTCATAGCCCGCGTCGGCGAGCGCGCCGCGCAGATCGCGCAGGGTCTGCGGGTCGTCGTCGACCACGAGGATGCGGGCCCGTTCCCCGGCCTCCCGGGAAGGCGCGGTCCGTTCCGTCGCCGGGCCGTCGCCGGCTCCGTGGTCGGCCGCCGGCAGCGTGAAGGTGAAGCGTGCGCCCTGTCCCGGACCGCCGCTCTCCGCCAGAATGCGCCCGCCGTGGGCCTCGACGAGTCCCCTGCAGATGGAAAGGCCGAGGCCGGAGCCGACGCCCCGCTCTTCCTTGTCGGTGTGCCCGGCGGCGTACTTGCTGAAGAGATCGGCGAGGCGTTCCGGAGGAATTCCCCTGCCTTCGTCGGAGACCGAGAGTGCGACCTGGCTACCCTCTTGCGTTGCGGCGATCCGGATGGGATCGGATTGGGACGAGTGCCGGGCGGCGTTGGCCAGGAGGTTGTTCAGCACCTGAACGATGCGCTGCCGGTCGGCGATGACCGGAGGCAGCCCGGGTGCCAGGTCGACGAGCAGCTTATGCCTGGCGGGGCCGCTCAGGAACGTGTTGCGGGCCCGCTCCACCAGGGTGGCGACTTGCGTCGGCTCGGGCCAGACCGCCAGCGTGCCCGCGTCGATGCGCCATGAATCGTGGAGGTCGCTGATGAGGCCGCCCATATGGTCGGCCTGCTCGGCCACGATGCGGACGTACTCGCGCATCTCCGCGGGATCCAGCCTGGAGGAGGGGTCAAGCAACGTGGCGGCGGCACCCTTGATCGAGATCAGGGGCGCACGCAGCTCGTGGCTCACCATGGCGAGGAATCTGGCCCGCCGGCATTCGGGGTCTTCCGGGGGCGCCAGCTCCTTCATTGCGAGGACGACCGATGCGGCGGCATCGTCGGCGAAGCGAATCGCTTTGGCGTTGAGCACTGTGGTCTGACACCGCCCGCCGGGGCCCAAGAGCACCGCCTTTTCGCCCTGCACGGTCTCGCCGTTGCCGCGTTTGTGGGCGCGGGCGAAATCGGCGAGCGGGGTCTCGCGCCCGTCGGCGCGCCGCAACGTCAAGGTGCGCAGCGAGCTCTCCGGCGGTTGCCCCGGGGCGCTCAGACTGCCGACGATGCGCCCGGCCTCGCGGTTGACCGAGACGGGTGCGCCGGTTCGGGCATCGAAGACGGCAATCCCCACCGGCGAGGCGTCGACGAGGTCCTGGAGGTGGACACGGGCACGGCGTTCGGCCCAGTGGGTCCGCGCGTTGGCGATTGCGGCGGCCGCTTGCGGGAGGAGCAGCGCCAGGACCCGTTCGTCTTCGCGTGCGAAGTTCCGCCCCTCTTCCTTGTCGACGAGATAGATGTTGCCAATGTGGGTACCGCCGCGGTGCATCGGCATGCCGAGGAAGGTCCCGGATGGCGGACCGTTCTCTGTCAGGTGCAGCGCACGCGCAAGGGTTGAGCCGTCGGATAGTCGAAGGGGCTGCGGAAGGTCGCGGACGTACGCGAACAATGTCGGGCCGCCGGGCCAGTGCGCGGGCTCCCGGCGCTCCTCGTTCGTGGGACCGGAGGTCACGAATTCCAGGGGCCTGCCGCTCTCGTCGGCGGTGGCGACGGCGCCGAATCGCGCTCCCGTCAGCGCACGGGCGCCTTCTGCGGTCTCGCGGAGAACGGTGTCGAGGTCGAGACTGGCGCCGATCCGAAGGGTTGCCGCACTTAGGTTAGAGACGAGCTTCTGCAGCGCCTCGGTGGTCTGTGCGGGCGAGTCCCGGCGCCTCAAGAGCTCGCGGTCCTTACGCGGTCATGATCCCCCGCCCGCATGGCCGTTCGGGGCAGACCGATCCTGCGAGATGAAGGGGCGAAGGAAGGTCGCCAAACGCGGGCGCGTGGCACGGGGGGTGCACCGCGCTCTCGGCATGTCGTCGGCCGGACAACGAGGGATGCGCTCCGGGGCCGGGCCCCAGGAAGAGGACCGGGTTCGGTACAGGCGGTTTCGAGGCGTCGTCCCAACCAACACCAACGTCCATGATGGTACTGCGGTCGCATAGCAATAAGTGAAACTCAAGACGGGCTTGAGCACGGGTTTAAGCAGGGTGGAGGGGAGTGTGGCAACAATTGTTTGGAGAAATATTAAGCAGTCTCTTCTAGGAGAATTCTACAAAACGTTTACTGCAATTCCGGACTACAGATGGTAAGTAAAGCGGACCCCTTCTTCGATTGTCGCGTCCCGGGCGGGGCTCGGTACACCGGCCAGGGCGGCGCAGGACGGAGCCGCGTCGGGCGGGGTGGCAGCAGGCCTGCCCGCCATGGCGGCGATTCGCCGGTGCACCCGCTTGCGCACGGCGCCCCCTCAGGAGTCGCCGGGAACCAGGCCCATCTCCCGCGCGCGGCGGACCGCCTCGGCGCGGTTGTGCGCCCCGAGTTTGGTGAACAGATTGCGCAGGTGGTAGCGCACGCCGTGGGCGCTGAGCCCCAGGTCGGCGGCGATCTGCTTGTCCTTCTGCTCCTCGAGCCGTTGCAGCACCTCCCTCTCCCGCTGACTCAGCGTGGGCTTCCGGCCCTCGCGGGCCATCTCCATTGCCGTGAGAAGCCATTGCGCCCTTTCCCGGGCGGGCGATTCAGGTGCCGAGCGGAGGTACGCGCGCACGACCTGGGCGCAGTCTGCGCGCTCCCGCACGAGCGGCCCGGCGTAGGGCGTATCGGCGTAGAGGCGCAGACATGCCTCCAGGTGTCTGACCGCGGGCTCGGCCTCGCCGGCGCGGCGCTCCAGCACCACCGACAGTGCGAGCGCGCGCATCAGCGTCCGTCTCAGCTCCCGTGCCTCCGCCGATGCGCGCAACTGGCCGGCGAGGGCACGGGCCGCATCGAAGCGGCCGCGCGCGATCAGGAGACGCAGTCGCGCGCAGGAGAGCGCCTCCATCTCCCGCCAGGTCTGCCCGGCGAGGTCGAGAGAGTCCGCTGCCGCCCCGGGCAGACCTGCGGAAGTCCAGGCTTGCTCGGCGTCGTCGGTCCGTCCTGCAGCCGCAAGCAGGGAGACTCTGAGCGCGGTCAGAAAGCGCACCAGGGCCGGCAAGCGGGCGGCGCGCACGCGGGCGAGATAGCGCTCGGTCGCCGCCAGCGCACTGTCGACGCCGCGGTCCCGCAGCCTGAGCTCGATCACCGTGGCGCAGGCCGCGGCATGAGGTTGGAAGGGCGCGCTGCCGGCCGCCAGCGACGCCGGGACCCCGGTCAACGCCGCGCCGCCGGTGCATTCGAGCGCGAGCTCCTGCAACAGGACCTCGCACATGGCCGCCGACATGGGATCGCGAACGTAGGTCTTTCTGGCCACGCGGCGGGCCCGGTGGTAATGCGCCGCCGCTTCCTTCGGAAGGCCGCGGGCCATGGCGCCCTGCCCCGCCACGATGTCGGCGAGCATCGTCATGTAGGCGCTTTCGCCGAAGCATCGCCGCGCTCGCGCGGCGTGCTCTTGCGCGGTCCCGAACCGGGCCGCCATGCCGCTCGCGATTGAGAGACCATGCTCCAGGTAGCCGCAGGTCAGGACATCGATGCGCGGCGAGCGAGCGAGCCGGTTGCAGTCTGCCAGGTACGTGGCGACGTTTTCCGAACCGAGTCTTTCGCTGCCGTGCAGGAAGATCATGCCGCGAACCACGCAGTTCTCGGCAGCAAGCTCCAGCCCGGCGTTGCTGCCATCGGCCTCGAGGCCGGCGAGAGACGCGCTCAGGGAACGATACCCCTGCCGGGCCTCATCGAGGCGTCCCGCGAGCACCAGGGCAAGGCAACGAACCAGGGCGAGCCTCGGGCGAGCCGCGGCGACATCTTCTCGAAGCCAGCGCTCGGCGGCCTGGAACTGGACCGTTCCTTCCCGGAGCCAGAGGTGAACGCCGCCGGCGCGCTCCAGAATGTCGCCCGCAAGCGCGGGCTCCTGCGCGTCCACGGCGTGCCGCATGGCGGCCACGGTTTCCCCCCGGCGCGCCAGAGCGTCCGAGATTCGACGGTGGATGCGCCGGAAGCGTTCGGGAGCCTCGCGGAAGAGCCGGGTCGCGCAATGCTCCCTGATCAGCGGATGCAGCCGCCAGACATCGGTTGCGCCATCGCGAACCGGCTCCAGCAGGCCGGCCAGGGCCGGCATCGTGTCGATGCGTCGCGCGGAATCGCTGCGCTCCAGTGCCTCGTCGAGGAGCGCCGGGTCCATCCACTCGAACAGGCCGACCTCGAGCAGGAATGCCCGATCGTCGGCCGCGAGGCCGGCCAGAAGCCGCGACTCCACCCAGTTCTCCGCCAACTCGCGCGCCGCGCGTGCGTTGCCGGGCTCGCCGCCCTCCATCTCGTTCCGGGAAATCCGGACGGCAAAAGGCCAGCCGGCCGTGTCGGACATCAGTTCGGCCAGTCGAGAGCGCGGCAGCTTCCCGTCGAAGAACGCCGCGAGCTCCGATTTGGAGAAGCGCAGGTCGTCACTCGAGAGCATCGCGGCGCTGCCTTCCAGCACGGCGCCCGCGACGTCGAGGCCGGCGGGAAGCGCGCGGCAGGCAAGGGCCAGATGCAGGTTGGCCGGCCCCCGCTGCAGCAGAAAGTCGATGAGCGCGGCCGCAGCCGGGCTCGGGAGCCGTTCGAGCTCGTCGAACACGACCACGAAGGGTCGGCGGAGTTCCGCGATCTCGCGTGCCGCAAGTGCGGCGCGGCTTTCCGCTGCGCTCTCCGGCTGGCCGGGATCCGGAATCGAGAGAGGCTGCGGGCCCGCATCCGTCTCGGCCGCCGCGCTCTGACAGGCGTAGGCGATGTAGGTGTCCAGAACGGCCGGCTCGTCCTGCTCATCCAGGGAAATCCAGGCGATGGGAACCCCGTCCTCGCGGAGCCGGCGGCAGCATTCGGCGAGCAGGGTCGTCTTGCCGAACCCGCCCGGCGCCTTGAGCACCGTGAGACGGCGGCGCGTGGGCATGATCCGCTCCACCAGCCCGGCGCGGTCGAGATAGCCGACGACGCGGTCGGGGACCGCGATCTTGCGCGGGAGCAGCCAGGGAAGAGGCGGTCGGTCGCGGGAACGCGCGTTCGTGGCCGGAGGACTTCCTCCACCCTTGCCGCCGCGCGCGCCCGGCAGGCCTCGCGTCATCGGTCGAGCCCGGCGGGAGAGCGCGAGGCCGGGTCACGCCGCGCGGAGACGATCGTCCACAGCGGTGCTCGCCGCGCCTCGCAGATTGTCGGCTTGCCACTCATCTCCTTGGTGCCAGCCTATCGACTGTTGAGGGGTCGTAAAGCCGATTTGATGTGTAGTGAAGGATGGTCCTCCAAAAACTACTTAATTTGCAGGATGCAAATACAGAATTATGGCTCCAGCAACACGAAATCCACGATCCCGCGTCCTTCTTCGCCGGTGCCCGGGCAATTGTCTTGACCGTCCGGAAAGTCATCCCATACGGTCCGGGCACCGACGTCCGGGGGGCGCATAAGTCCTCGCACCGGACGGGCCGGACGATGAGATTGCATATGCAGGGACTGTCTCGATCGAGCGATGCGCCAGTTCACGACATCCGGGCTCGCGGACATGCGCCCGCCGGCGGTCCCGGCAGGTCTCCCATGAAGGACCGGATGGGGCCCGTGCTGCGTGGCATCACCGTTGCTGCGATCTCTTGTCTCGCTGTCGGCGCGATCGGCATCGCGGTCGCTGCGGCGGAGCCCAAGCGGGGCGGTACTCTGATCGTGGCCGCCGCGGGGGGTCTACGCCACCTCAACCCCGCCGTGCAGTCCGGCCCCCAGTCCGGTCTCGGCGTGCAGCTCTTCGCTGGCCTGGTGCGGGCCGACGACAAGTTCCGGCCCCAACCCTATCTCGCCGAACGCTGGGAGATCTCGCAGGACGGGCTGAGCTACACCTTCCACCTTGCTCGCAACGCCCGCTTTCACGACGGCGTGCAGGTAACCTCGGAAGACGTCGCCTTCTCGCTCGCGGTGGTCAAGGAGCACCACCCCTTCGGAATCGCCATGTTCGACGCGGTCGACCGGGTGGAGACGCCCGACCCGCACACCGCCGTGATCCGGCTCGGCAAGCCGCCTCCTGCAACCCTGCCAGCGCTGGGCCCCGCCCCCCCCACCGCCTGAATCCGGCTGAGCAAGCCGCATCCTGCACACATGCAGGCGCTGGTCCCGCTGCTCATGCCGGTCATCCCGAAACATGTCTTCGGCGACGGCCGCGACCCCAGGACCCACCCCATGAACGCCATGCCGGTCGGCTCCGGTCCCTTCAGGTTCAAGGAATGGGTAAAGGGCCGGCACGTGATCCTCGAGCGCAACGACGACTTCTTCATCGAGGGACGGCCCCTGCTCGATCGCATCGTCGTCAGGTTCATGAACTTGCCCTCGGTGCGCCTGCTTGCGCTGGAAAAGGGCGAAGTCGACTACTACCCCTTCGCGGGGCTGCGCTTCCGCGACATCCTGAGGATCGCGGAGAACCCCGACCTCCGGGTGAGCGAGAAGGGCTACGAGGCGCTCGGCCCGGTCAACTACGTCGAGTTCAACCTGCGCGAGCCGCCCCTCGACGACCTGCGGGTGCGCCGGGCGGTCGCCCTCGCAATCGACCAGGAATTCATGGTGAATGTGCTGCACGGTGGGGTGCCGCACCCGGGACACGGCCCGCTGCACCACGCGAGCCCGTTTTACAGCGAGCGCCCGGACCCCTACCCGCTGGACCTTGAGCGCGCCGGGCGGCTGCTCGACGAAGCCGGCTACCCACCGGATGCCGAGGGCGTGCGCTTTCGCGTCACGCTCGACTATCCGCCGTTTCACGCCGACAGCCTCGGCACCGGGGCCAACTACGTCAAGGCGCAGCTGAAGAAGGTCGGCATCGCGGTCGATCTGCGCCCGCCGGCCGACTTCGCGAGCTGGGCGCAGCGCATCGCGTCCTGGGACTACCGGTTCACCATGAACACCCACTGGACGTATCCCGATCCGGTGATCGGCGTGCACCGCATCTACCTCTGCGGCAACGTCAGGAACATCGTCTGGTCGAACACCCAGGGCTATTGCAACGAGCGCGTCGACGCGCTCCTCCAGGAAGCGGGCGTGACGCTAGATACTGAGAGGCGCAATGCGCTCTACAGGGAGTTCCAGCGCATCGTGAACGCGGAGCTGCCGCTCTATTTTATCAACGAGGAGCCCTATGTCACGGTATCGCACCGGACGGTCATGGACCCGCCGGAGACGGTGTGGGGTGCCATGCAGCCGCTGGACATGGTCTGGCTCGACCGCTGAGGCATCGCTGGCGGAGCGGGTCTGCCGGGGAGAACGGCGATGCCCGCACGTCCCGGCCGGGTGCCGCTGACGGGCTGGCGGATAGCGCGGGCGTGCGGCTCGGCCTGATCTTGGTTCGCCGCCTCCTCGGCGCCGCCGCGCTGATCGCTGCGGTCCTGGTTCTCAACTTCGTCCTGGTCCGCCTCGCGCCGGGAGACCCGGCGGTCGTCATCGCAGGCGGGATGGGCGGTGCCACCGAGGAGATGCTTCGCAGCATCCGCGAGACCTACGGCCTTGACGAGCCCCTGCACCGTCAACTCCTCGCCTACATGGGACGGATGCTGTCCGGGGATCTCGGACACTCGCTGTTCTTCGACGCCCCGGTGATGGACCTCATTCTCGAGCGCCTCTGGCCGACGGTCCTGCTCGTGACGGCCGCCATGTCGATCGCGCTGACGCTTGGCACCCTCCTCGGCGTGCTCGCGTCGCGCAGGCCCCAGGGCGTGGCCGCCAACCTCGTCACCGTGCTCACGCTGGCCGGCTATTCGGCACCCGTGTTCTGGACCGGGATCCTGCTGCTTCTCGCCTTCTCCGCCGCGATTCCGTTGTTTCCGCTGTCGGGCATGGTCGACCTGAGGCTCGAGAGCGCCGGCTTCGCCCGGGCGCTCGACGTGGCCCATCACCTGGCGCTGCCGGCCATCGCGCTCGCCATCGTCTTCCTCGCGCAGTACAGCCGGATCGCGCGCGCCGGCATGCTCGACGTGCTCGGCACCGACTACATCCGGACGGCACGGGCGAAAGGGCTGGGCGAGCGTGCCGTGCTCTTCGGCCATGCGCTGCCGAACGCGGTGCTGCCCGTGCTGACTCTGGCCGGGCTGCAGCTGGGAGGCATGCTCTCCGGGGCGGTCCTGGTCGAGACGGTGTTCGACTGGCCGGGCCTCGGTCAGCTCGCCTTCGATTCGATCTTGCGCCGGGACCACCCGATCCTGCTCGGCATCCTGTTCTTCGCTTCCGCCATGGTGATCGCCGCCAACCTGTTCACCGACATCGCCTATCGCATCGCGGATCCCAGGATCCGGAGTGGGGCCGCCCTGGGCGGCGAGCGGCCGTGAGCGCAGGGGGCGGCTCCCATGCCGGGACGCCTGCCCGCGGCCCGGGTCGCTCGCTCGGGGCTAGGTTGACGCGCAACGAGAGCGCCATCGCAGGGCTTGCGCTGATCGTGCCGGTGCTCGCGCTGGTCCTCATCGCGCCTGCGTTCTATCCCGTCGATCCCTTCGACATCGTCTGGCGACCCCTGGCGCCGCCGGGCGACGCAGCCGCGATACCGCTCGGCAGCGATTTCGTGGGGCGCGACGTGCTCGCCGGGATCATCCACGGTGGCCAGACGACGCTGGCAGTGGGTTTGAGCGCCGCCGCGCTGTGCGTCGTGGTTGGCATCGCCGTCGGCGCCGCCGCCGGCTTCTATGGCGGCCTAATTGACGAGGCGCTGATGCGCATCGCCGAGTTCTTCCAGGTGCTGCCCGCTCTGCTATTCGCGATGACGCTGGTGAGCCTGTTCGGCCCGAGCCTCGTCACCATCGCCGTCGCGATCGGGGCGGCGAGCTGGCCGCCGGTGGCCCGCCTCGCCCGGGCCGAGGTGCTCAGGATCAAGGCGCACGACTACATCAGGGCCTCACGCGCCATCGGGGCGTCCGACCGTCACCTAATCTGGCGGGTCATCCTGCCGAACGCACTGCCGCCGCTGATCGCAGCCGCCACGCTCGCCGTCGGCGCCGCCATCCTGTTCGAGGCCGGGCTGGCCTTCCTCGGACTCGGCAATCCCGACGCCATGAGCTGGGGTCTAATGATGGGCGCCAACCGCGACTTCGTGGTGGAGGCATGGTGGACGGTCGCCCTGCCGGGGCTCGCGATATTCGTCACCGTGCTGGGCGTGAGCCTTGTGGGCGACGGACTGACGGACGCGCTGGATCCGAAGAGATGAGACCGGCGACGACGCGGACCGGGAATGAACGAACGGGTTGGCTGGGCGCCCCCGGTTACAACCGTCGCGATCGGGCTCGCCTTTGTTTGCCCAAGCAACCCAGGGCCGCTGAAATCGGAAAGGCCTGGGCGGCTGCGGCCGGCGGATCGTTTGGTTCTGGCGAGGGCGCGCCCCACCGCGCTGGGGAGCTATCCGCTGAGCCGGCGATCGCCGTCCGCCGCCTGCGGGACTCGACCGGCGACGGATCGCCGGTGACGGCAGTCTGACGGACCCGCTGGTGCGGGCGGGGCGACGGCCGTGTGGGGCCGATCGCGCGAGCGCGTTGCGGTCATGCTGCACTGACAGTGCGGAGAGGCTGTCCGGGGGACTCCCCACCATTTGTAAAGAGGGCTCCGGCACGCGCGAGTAGGCGTGCTTGGCACTCTGTGTGGTTTCTGCGTCACGCTGCATGGGCTTGTCTCGCGAAGGCGGGATTGAAGACGGTCTGGTTTTCGAGCATCGCGCAGGCGACGCCGAGC